>ENA-OQAN01000004-OQAN01000004.1-human-gut-metagenome-genome-assembly--contig:-NODE-4-length-139292-cov-3.358732_pt1 | contig 139292 bp, 167 predicted proteins | sample MGYA00242735_ERZ504527 | MGnify/ENA primary metagenome ERZ504527 (study PRJEB26092, sample SAMD00036230) | human gut metagenome | host: Homo sapiens | study: EMG produced TPA metagenomics assembly of... | reverse complement strand
ATCAAACAATAATAATCTATTAAAACATAGTTATTTGGAAATATTTTTTTTAACAGATTCAGACATAAAAAACACTAAAAAATTTACGCACCCCCAAGGTTGTAAAATGAGTTCTCCGGCGAAGGGTGGTTCACAACTTAGTGGCTGGCAAATCGCATCAAGCCAGGACTCGTTTTGTGACTTTGGGAGAAAATTAGAAATTCTTTGTATGCCTGTTCACAATACAGTGTTGTGCTGCCACGGACGGCAGCACAAGTCCTAATGTGCCCGGACGGCACATTTAGGACGCACACGTCACTCCGCCTCAACCTGAATCAGGCATACTTAGACTTTCTTATTTTCGGACAACGAAACAAAACAGTCCCGGCTTGATGCAATTTGCCAATCGTAACCCCCAGAACCACCCTACACAGGGAAACTCATATCACCCACAAACCAGCATTTGTCGGGCAACTCATGCTTGGATATATTGTGTATTTTCAGGTAGTAAAAAAGCTGGCAGCAGATTCGCATATACAGACCGAAATCTGCACCGGCAGAATGGAGTTTTTATGGCAATCAGTTTATCTTTAGACCAAAAAGAAAAAGCAAAACACGGCGAACAGCTATTTCCATTGCAGCGTTATATCACAAATCTTTCCTCCACTTATCCGGCAGTCACTGCACACTGGCATAAAGAGGCTGAATTTACCATGATCACAGACGGAAACTGCACTTATCAGATACAGCTTTGCCCCTACCCTGTCAATGCAGGAGATCTTATATTTGTGCCTCCCCTGGTTCTTCATTCCATCCATTCCAATACCGATCCTGCAATGATTCCGAGACCTTTGTCTTTCATATGAATTATCTTGGCATGGGAAATGCGGACATCTGCGCGGTAAAATATCTCACACCGCTTGCGATGCAAAAAATCATCCCGCCTATATCATAAAAAAAGAACATCCAGTCTATGCGGATGCCCTGTCAATATTCCATAAAATCAGTCAGCTTTATCACGCCAAACCCATCGGCTACGAGCTAAGGATCAAATCACTCCTTTTAGAACTGATTGCTCTCCTGCTCCCTTTCTGCCAGGAGGATTCTGCATTTTCCCAGCTTTCCAATGAACATACCAGTAAATTAAAAGCTGTGTTAGAATTTATCGAGCAGCATTATGCTGACCCGTTATCGGTCGCAGATCTCGCATCTGTCTGCTGTTTCAGTGAATATCATTTTATGCGGTTTTTCAAAAAATATATGGGAGAATCTGCCATGGAATATGTACGGAATGTCCGGTTGGCGAAAGCAGCAGAACTCTTCGAACAGGGTGCACAATCCTCGCTTGAGGTCTCACTCTCCTGTGGATTTAACAATCTGTCCTATTTTCACAGGGAATTTAAAGAAAAATATGGGATGACACCGGGAGCTTTTCAGCGGAGGATCAATGTTTAGATGATTTCCTGTCATAAACAGATGTTTTTACATCGAAGCATAAAATAACCCTTATAAACGATGTTACCACCATTTATAAGGGTTATCAATCTTTTCAGAAACTTAATACAAAACCAAATTAAGCGTTCATCTGAGCTGCAACTTCTGCTGCAAAGTCTTCCTGTTTCTTCTCAAGACCTTCACCTGTCTCGAAACGAACAAATCTCTTAACTTTTACAGTACATCCAACTGCTTTAGAAACCTCATCAAGGTATTTAGCAACTGTCTGTTTTCCATCCTCAGCTTTTACGTATACCTGATCTACTAAGCATACTTCTTTTAACTCTTTGCTGATACGTCCTTCGATCATACCGTTGATCACTTTCTCCGGTTTCTGGGACTCTTTCGGATCGTTCATGATCTGAGCTAAAAGGATCTCTTTCTCATGTGCGATGTAATCAGCGCTTACTTCGTCTCTGGAAACGTATTTTGGATTTAAAGCTGCGATCTGCATTGCGATATTAACCATAGCTTCTTTTACAGCGTCATTGACAACATCTGTATCAGCATCTACGATAACACCGATTCTTCCGCCACCATGTACATAAGAAACGACGCAGCCATGCTCTGCAACAACTTTTTCAAATCTACGGATCTTTAAGTTCTCTCCAATTACAGCTACTTTCTCTACTAATGCATCATTAACAGTCTTAGAAGCATCCTCGTTCCATGCCTCAGCCATAAATGCATCCATATCTTTTGCATCAGAGTTTACAGCCTGTACTGCTACTGCTTTTACGAAGCTCTGGAATGTCTCATTCTTAGCAACGAAGTCAGTCTCAGAGTTAACCTCTACAACTGCTGCTGTCGTATCATCTTTTACAACAACGGTGCAAAGACCTTCTGCTGCAATTCTGCTTGCTTTCTTCTCAGCTTTAGCCTGTCCGTTCTTTCTTAAGAACTCAACAGCCTCGTCCATGTTTCCATTGGTCTCGTTTAATGCTTTTTTACAATCCATCATACCTGCGCCGGTCATCTCACGCAGTTCTTTTACCATAGCTGCTGTAATAGCCATTTTTCAATCCTCCAAAATTATATTTTATGATATAAAAGGGACGTTAACCTGCGTCCCTTTTGTTTTGTCACAAATGACAAATCTTATGCTTCCTCTACTGCCTCATCAGCTGCTATAGACTCTGCTTCTTCTGCAGTCATCTCTGCACCCTGATTTGCCTCAATAACAGCATCTGCCATCTTAGATACGATTAATTTAACGGCTCTGATAGCATCATCATTACCTGGGATCACATAATCTAACTCTTCCGGATCACAGTTTGTATCAGCGATACCGATTAATTTGATTCCTAAAGTATGAGCTTCCTGGATACAGATTCTTTCTTTCTTAGGATCTACTACGAAGATTGCATCCGGAATCTTCTTCATCTCTTTGATACCACCAAGGTTTTTCTCTAATTTTTCCCACTCTTTTTTCAGTGCGATAACTTCTTTTTTCGGTAATACTTCGAAAGTACCATCTGTTGCCATTGTCTCGATCTCTTTTAATCTTGCGATACGGCTCTGGATAGTTCTGAAGTTGGTCAGCATACCACCTAACCATCTCTCATTTACATAGAACATTCCACAACGCTCTGCCTCAGTTTTGATTGCATCCTGAGCCTGCTTCTTTGTTCCTACGAAAAGGATTGTGCCACCTGCTGCTGCGATATCAGATACTGCTTTGTAAGCCTCATCTACTTTACCAACGGATTTCTGTAAGTCGATGATATAGATTCCGTTTCTCTCTGTGTAGATGTATGGAGCCATTTTAGGGTTCCATCTTCTTGTCTGATGTCCAAAGTGAACACCTGCCTCTAATAACTGTTTCATTGAAATAACGCTCATGTTTCTACCTCCTGGTTTTTGTTGTTATAAAAAGCTGTGCGTCCGGCTTTTTATAAGTTGCTTCCATGTGTTTCATTCTTTCAGGCGACCATCTGGCACCAGCCTGTCGGTCCACACATGTGTTTACTCGGAATATTCTTTTATTCCATCATAACCTTGCAAATTATAACACACGCCCCAACCAGAATCAAGTACTTTTTTCTGATTAGGGCGTATTTTTCTCATTTACTCTGTTTTATTGCTGCTGTTGTTCCATTGGACCGGCTTTTAAAATATTTGTAATTTCTTCATAAGATGCATGATATGGAATCTGGTAGGTTCCAGCACTGATAAAGGAAGCATAACCAACCTCACTTAAATATTTTCGCAGTCCTTCCGAATCATCGATCACACCATTGGCTGCAAGATTTTCGCACATTGTTCTGCACACATCCCCACGGTTTACAACCAATGTAAACGGTTCCTGCTGTGTCTGTTCCGCGTTTTCTGCATTTTCAGTATCCGATACCACAGACTCCTGCGGAGTTTCTGTTTCCGGTTCCTTCGGCACTTCCATCTGTGTTTCTGTCTCCTGCTGTAATTTCTCAGCAGCTATCTGCTGTTCGTTTTTTTGCTCCGTCTCTTCCGGTTCCGTGGTTTCTGTTTCTGCAATTACCGCACTATTCTGTTCCGGCATAATCATACCAAGCTGTGCAGCCTTTTCTATAATCTGTTCATCCGTCATTTTAGGCTTCTGCATCGAAAAACAACTTACCAGAATGATCGTTGTGACAATAATACCTATGCCAAGTCCTCTTAAATAATATTTTAGTTTCACGAATCTGTATCCCCTTTATAAAGTCCAAGTACAAGATTTACCTCTCCGAGTCCTACCCCAAGTGCCTTTGCAATCTCAACACTCTGCATTCCCTTTTTACGCATTTCGAGGATCCTGCCTGTATGGTTTTCCTCCGTTTCAGGTTCTTCTTCCTTTTTTAAGACCGGGACTTCCTGCTCTTTTGTCTCCACTTTTTTTGCTGCCGGTTCCGGCTTTGGCACAGGTGCTGGCTCCGCTGCTTTTTTCTTTGCCATTCCTTCCTGTATGCTCTTGACATTTGCTGCAATCTTCTGTAAATCCGTAGCAAGACCTGTCAGTTCTGTGTGTTTGTCATTCAGCATATTATAAAGAAACATAATCTCATTATGCGTCTTATTCATATTTTCCATAACCGTGTCAGAATATTCGCTGATGGCCATGATTTTTTCATTTGTTTCTTTTTCCAATGCCCTCTCCACCTGTTCTGAAGAAGCATCAATCTGTGCCTCAATTGACTCTTCTACCTTGCTCTTAGCATCTGCTAAAGCACCATCAATGATCCTGCCCAGTTCATCTTTACTTAATTCTGTAATCTTATTTAATTCGGAAGGAGATAAACGTTCCGTGATAAAAAAGCTTCCAACCATAAAAACAACCCCCGTCAGAAGCAAAAAAAATACTATTCCAGTCATATCAACCGTTATGCCTTTCATTATATTTTGACATCAAAGCTGGTCCTGCGTTCCTTAATATGAACACTTCCTTCATCCTCATCCGGCTGGCCATGCTTTTTTTTCTTTTTTCCATTACCGCTATAGCTGTTATTCCCTTTTTCCCGGGCATCGTATCGGAATTCCTGATTGTCCTTCTGTTCCGGGTCCTGTACTTTGTGTGATAAATCAGATTCCTGTTTTTCCTGCCTTACTTCAATGTTATACTGATCTGCAACCGGTCTGCTATCCTCCGCATGCTTAATATTGCCAATATCCTGCGTTCGTTGTATCATACCGCTCAAATCAACTGGTCTTATCGACATAACATATCACCTCCGGACTTACTGTCAGTCAATCAGTATTCCCATATAGTTTCCCATCCTTTTGCGCATTTTTAACAACGCTTTTGTATGAAGCTGTGAAACCCTTGATTCCGAAACTTCCAGTATGCTGCTGATTTCTTTTAACGTCATATCCTCATAATAATATAACAAAATAACCTTTTTCTCTTTTTCTGTCAAAAGCTCCAGCGATTCCATTAAAACCTTTTTTAGTTCTTCTTCCTGAACAGACTCCTCAGGCTGAATAAAATGCGAATTGTTTTTTGCATCCATCACAGGTTCTCCACCCTGTTCTACAAATTCATTCAGTGAGATAACATTTGTAACATTCAACTGTGTCTGCCAGTCATTTAATTCTTCCTCACCGATTCCTAATTCTTGTGCTATTTCTTCGTCCGAGCATTTCGCCCTGTTTTGGTTTCAATCTGCTTGATCGCTTCCTCAATTTTCTTGCGTTTTTTGCCGCACTGTCCGTGGAATCCAGTCCATTTTTCTTATCTGGTCTAATATGGATCCACGTATTCTTAAGCTTGCATAAGTTTCGAACTTTACATCCTTTCCGCGATCAAATTTGTCTATCGCGTCTATCAGTCCAAATATACCATAGCTAACCAGATCTTCATACTCCACGTTATATCCGAGATACATGCTAAGCCGCCCTGCCACAACCCGTACAAGCGGAGCATACTCGATAATAATTTTCTCCCGCAGCTCTGCCGAAGGATTTTTCTGATACTCTTCCCAGAGCTTTTCTTTTTCTACCGTTTTCATATGAAGCCCCCACGTTTCAGTTATTTCTCATCCTGCTCATCGCTCTCCTGCTCTGGCTCTTCTTTCTCTTCTGCCTCTGCCGGAGTTTCTTCACCATCCGTGGTTTCTTCTTCCATATCCTTAAAATTCTTATCAATCAACAGTTTTACAATTCCGCCAATGATATAAAACACAATCAGGACAACCAGCAGCATTTTTACAAATCTGCCGGTTTCCATATGTCCCGCCATTCCTGCAATGCAGACGACAAGTCCTGCCACAAGCATAACGATCGCTGGTATCGGCTTTGTTTTCATAATGCATCCATGCCTTTCTATCAGATAATCTTTAACGGTTTACCTACCGACTTGATATAAAATTCCCCGGTATCACAATGAAGTTCAACTGTGCGACCATAATTAAGTCCCGTATCTTCTGCAACAAGCCTGATTCCAAGCTGCTTTAATTTTGCTTTTGCTGCCTCTGCATTTCTCGCACCGATATTACCAACATCTGACAATCCACTTACCTCAAACATTCTTGCACCCCCGGCAATCTTAGCGATCAATCTGCCTTTATTTGCTCCTGCTGCAATTACCCGACGTAATAATTCGTCAATCCCCGTATCTGCAAACTTTGCGATATTACTGTTATTTCTGACCTTTGTACTGTCCGGGAGCATATAATGAACCATTCCCCCAACTTTTGATACCGGATCATAAAATACCAGACCAATGCACGAGCCCAATCCCAAAGTTGTAATAACATCAGGGGCTTTACATACATTCAAATCTGCCATGCCCACTTTTATTACTTCGCTCATATATCCTTCTCCTTACAATGAGATTCCAAGTGACGTTAATATCTTTTCATAGGATCCCTGCTCCGGCATCAGTATAAAATATCCGTTGATCGCCACGTCTGCGCAGATCTCGGTCTGAATCAGCAGTGCATTATCACCAAACTGTCCAAACTCAATAGCCGGCACACTTAAGATAGAAGCTGCCATATCCACCGCAATATATGGAACAGACGGAGAAATCACAAGATTTGTCATAGAAGAAAGAGCTGACAAATAAGAACCTGCAATGATGTTTCCTATTTCTTTTAATGCGGATAGTTCCATTTCGTCAAACGGTTTGTCCGCTGGCACATCTTCCATCATCAGTTTGTTGACAAGATAACGTGCCGATGGAATATCTACCAGAAACATCATACTACCCTCGATGTCATTCATTACCTCTAAGAAAATGCCAACAATTGTTTCATCCTCTGCACCGACAGCAGTTCCCAATTTTGATACTTCCATCAGTTTTACATTTGGAACATTCATGTCTATTTTCATGCCCAGCATATTTGCAATTGCCGTAGTTGCATTTCCTGCACCGATATTGCCAATCTCTTTTAAGACATCGAGATACATATTATTTACGTCTTCCAACGTTAAATTTCCCATGAATTGCTGATTCTCCTCTCATTTTGCACACCAGATAAAAATCCGGTGGGACTTTACATTCTATAAAATCCCACCTTTTTATTAATTATTTTCTTCTACCAGTGCATTGATCTCAAGCAGAGAAATCAACTGATCTCCATGCTTGCCGATTCCATTGATAAATCTTCCTTTATTGGAAACTTTATCAATTTCATCCTCACTTAAATTCACAACTTCTCTTACCTCATCCACGATGACACCCAGGGAAGCATTTTCTTCTAATTTTAAGATAATGATCCTGCTCGCATTTGTCAGAACATCATCTTCAAGTCCCATTTTCTTACGTACACTCATAACCGGAACAACCTCACCACGAAGGTTAATTACACCTTTAAAATATGTCTGTACTTTTGGAACTCTTGTAATTTTCTGCATGCGGACAATGTTATCAATATAGCTGATATCAATTCCATACTGCTCACTGCCCACCATAACAACGATATATTGTTTGGATTCTTTTTCCGTTGTTTCAAGATTATTATTTGCCATGCTAAGTACCCTCCATTACATTAACGTATTCACATCTAAGATCAATGCAACTTCGCCATCTCCAAGAATCGTTGCACCGCTGATCAGTTTGTTATTGTCAATGTATTTTCCAAGCGACTTGATTACGATTTCCTGCTGTCCGATCAGATTATCAACCACAAGACCTGCCATACTGTCACCTTTCGTTACAATAACAACGGTCAGGCTCTCCGGCTCTTCCCTTGGCTCAAGATCAAGCACATTGTCAAGTCTTACTAACGGAATAACCTTGCCACGCAGATGGATTACTTCCTGAGCTTCCACATATTTGATATCCTTAACCGGAATATCTTCAATGTTGGAGATGGAACCAAGTGCGATCGCGTATTTTTCATCTCTTACTTCTACCATCAGGGCCTGGATAATTGCAAGTGTCAGTGGCAGACGTACCGTAAAGGTAGTTCCTTCGCCCATTGCAGTCTTAACTTCAACATCTCCGCCTAATGCCTCAATGTTAGACTTAACTACATCAAGTCCAACACCTCGTCCGGAAATATCGGTAATCGTCTTTGACATAGAGAAACTTGGCAGGAACAAAATGTTGATGATATCTTTCTGACTCATGCTCTCAGCCTGTTCTTCTGTGATAATTCCTCTCTCAATCGCTTTATCACGTACTGCAGCCACATCGATACCGGCACCATCATCTCCTACCTGGATGATTACGTTATTACCTTCCTGGAATGCATTTAAGAAAATGCTTCCCACTTCCGGTTTACCGAGGGCAACACGTGTCTCGTTATCCTCAAGGCCATGGTCTGCGGAGTTACGCAGTAAATGCTGCAGCGGATCTCCGATCTGGTCAACAACGGTACGGTCAAGCTCTGTATCTTCACCAGTCATGTAAAGTTCCATCTTCTTATTGAGCTTTCTTGAAAGATCACGGATCATACGAGGGAATTTATTTACAACGCTCTCGATTGGAACCATTCGAACTTTCATAACTGACTCATGCAGATTTGTTGTGATGCGCTCCAGATACTCGATCTGCTCATGATAGGTCTGGTTCTGGAAATCACCGGACTCAGTGGATCCGATTGCCACAAGACTGTTCTTTGCAATGATAAGCTCAGATACCTGGTTCATCAAGGCATCCAGCTTTTCAATATCAACACGGACAGTACGGTTTGTCACCGGTTTTGCAACAGTCTGTTTCTTATTGTTCTGTGTTGCAGGTGCTTTTGCCGGTGCAGGTTTTGTCTCCTGAGCCGGTGCTGCTTCTGCCTGTGCAGAAGCCTCTGTCTTTGCGGCTTCCTCTGCTGCAGCTTTTTCTGCCTGTGCCTGTTTTTCTTCAAGCACCTCACATTTTACTTCTTCACCGACTACTTTTTCAATTTCAGATACAGACTGGGCTGCCTGTAAAATCTTGTCGTAAGGTTCTTCTGACGTGATGAAAAAACTGAAATCATTATCAAAATGCTCATCTTCGATTTCCTGTGAAGTTGGATTGTATACAATGATTTCTCCAAATTCCTCTACTGCCTTGAATACTAAGAATGCACGAGCAGCTTTTAACAGACATTCTTTCTGATATATACGGTCATTCCATAAATATGTAAACCATTGTTTTCTGCCTCTTTTAACTTTGTGCGGTCTGAACTGTTCAGTTCAAATTCAAAATATTTCTTTTCACCGTTCTTAGCCGCATCATCTGTATTTTCTTCCTTAGGAGCCGGAGCTGCTTCCTCTTTCTTCTCCGCATTCTCCTCATCGGCGATAAAATCATTCAGTTCTTTAATGATCAGCTCGTTGTCTTCCGTTCCCTCATCGGAACTTGCCTTTACATTGTTCAGATAACTCTCGATCGCATCCAGACATTTAAAGAGCAGGTCGATCATATTACTGTTAACTTTAACTTTATCACTTCTGACTTCCTGAAAAACATTTTCCATATCATGGGTCAGTCGCTGCATGCGCTTAAATCCATGGTACCTGCCATACCCTTTAAGGAATGGGCTGCACGGAAAATTTCATTTATAGTATCCATATTTTCCGGTTCTTTTTCAAGTTCCATAATGCAGTCACTTAAAGTCTGCAGATGTTCTTCTGTTTCATCAATAAAAATTTCAAGGTATTGGCTTACATCCATATTACTGTACCCCCACATTCTTTGTTATTGTTTGAGCAACCTGTGTAAGAGGAACCACTTCATTTACCAGTCCGGTTTCAGCAATCGACTTAGGCATTCCGTATACCACACAAGTCTCGGCATTCTGCGATATCACATATACCGGCTTACTCTTTGCTAAGGATTTTATTCCCTTGGTACCATCTGCTCCCATACCGGTCAGTACAACACACACTATCTGATCATATCCACAGGTTCGCAACGAATCATAAGTAATGTCTGCACACGGTTTTAATCCGCCGATAGGAGGCAATTCATCATTGAGTCTGATTTTATGGCTTCCGTCAGGACTTTTCTTTATTTCCATATGCTTTCCGCCGGGAGCAATATATATCGTTCCCTTTTTGAGCACATCTCCATCTTCCGCCTCTTTGACATGTATGTCACTGACTTCGTTAAGTCTGTCTGCCATGGATTTTGTAAATCCTGCAGGCATATGCTGCACTAAAACCATTGGTGCATCCAGATTTTTGGGAAGATATGGAATCACACTCTGAAGAGCTTTCGGACCTCCCGTCGAACATGCCAATGCAACTAATTTATTTCTGCTTCGAACCGGCTCCGTGTTTCTGCGCAAGACTACTTTTTCCGGTGTTTCAGCCGATTTGCTGCCCAAAGCCATCTTCTGTGTTTTTAAAACTGCATTCAGCACTCCAAGAAGTTTACCCTTAAATGCTTCACCTTTTGCCTCGATCACATTCGTCGGCTTCGGCACAAAATCAACTGCCCCCCGTTCCATGGCAAGCATGGTAACTTCGGCATCCTTTGTAGTCGTAGTACTGACCATAATGACCGTTGCACGGATTCTTTCTTTTTGAAGCTGCTCTAATAAAGCTAGTCCATCCATCCGCGGCATATTAACATCCAACACCACGCCGTCATATCTTTTTGCCCTTAATTTTTCAAGTGCATCCAGACCGTCTCTGCAGGTATCGATTGCCTGAAATGTTTCATCTGAATTAATAATATCACAGATCACCCTTCTCATGAGTGCAGAGTCATCAACAACCAGAATAATTTTTTTTCATTTTTTATCCTCTTCACTGCTATTCTGCTGACGCATTCTTCTCTCTTCTTCGAAGATGTAACGGATAATTTCTTCCCTTACCCGATCATTCTTGATACTGAATTTTGCACGCGACATAAACCTGTATTCTGCCGCTGATTCTATTTTACTTGTTTCAATCACATTTGCAACAATATAATACTGATTATCCATTGTCTGGCTTTTCAGTCTCAGCTCTGCCAGAATCCAGGAATCCGGTTTCTGTTCCTGTTCTGTTGTAAAACGGATTCCTCCGCCACTTAATCCATGATTTTTCCTTTTCGTTCTTTTTCATAAAAATGTTCATCACGGATTTCCGAAAAAATAGCATCCACACTGTCAAGCATGGCCTGTTCTGCTGTCAGTTCATAATATTTAAAATCCAGAAGACACGGATATCTGAAATATTCTCTTCGCTGAAACTTTTCCGGCTGAGATTTCAATTCCATCTCAAGCATATATATATTATCTTTTTTATACCGCTCCTTAACCTGGCCAACTGTCCGATACAATGACTCGCGTGAGAAAAATACAAGTTCATAACGAACTTCCAAGCTGTAACAGCACCAGTTTACCAGCCTCCATCGGCATGGCTATTTCCATATTTCCATTCGAGCAGAAATCAAGCACCTTACTTTTATATGTTTTCACTGTGACGTCCGTTTTTTCTGCCTGTTCAACTTCCTGAAGAACACGGATATCTATCTTATCGCCGATACGTATAATGTCTGAAACCTTCATATCCATTCCTCCTTAGTATTTCTGTTGCCAAAAATTTGAAAACATTCTGGCAATCCCCAACCGTTTATCCGGTAATTTTTCTTCCTGTAAAATCAGATTTGAAGCCATAACTTCAAACGCTCTTGCCGACTTCGCCAACGGTGCATTCAACGAAACAGGTTTCTGCTGTCTTACCGAACGTTCGAGCATGTGATCCTGCGGGATCATTCCAAGATAATTTACAGAACCATCCAGAAACTGTTCTACCACAGAATTCAGTTTTTCATATACCTGCTGCCCTTCTTCACTGGATATCACCCGGTTTGACACAATCCGGATATCTGTCTGTTCGCGTGAAAATAAAGGATTATGATACAATGCTTTCAATAATGAATAGGAATCTGTCAAAGAACTCGGTTCCGGCGTCGTAACAACAAGTACTTCCGGACTTGCCATTACAAATTCCATAACCTGGTTTGAAATTCCTGCCCCTGTATCAATCAGGATCACATCTGCATACCGATCTAATTCAGCCAGACCGCGAACCAGATATCTGATCTGTTCATCCGCAAGCTGGTTCATACTCAAGATTCCTGCTCCGCCAGAGATAAACCCTATTCCCATAGGACCTTCTGTTATAATCTCCGTCATGCTTTTTCCCTGGAACAGAAAATCTCCCAGATTATAACGTGGAACTGCGCCAAACATAACTTCAACATTGGCAAGACCAAAATCAGCATCAAAAATCAGGACTTTTTTTCCCATTTTACTGATCTGCACAGCAAGATTTACTGCAACATTTGACTTTCCAACTCCGCCTTTTCCACTCGTCACGGTAATCACGCGTGCATCCAGTTTCCGGCTCTGATTTTTTACTTTAATTACATTTCTGAGATTTTGAGCCTGATCCATATCATTATCTGCCTCCCAGAAGTTGTTTTACTATTTTTTGTGTATTAAATTCCTCTATGTCATCCGGTACATTTTGTCCGTTTGTCATATAGGAAAGTGGTGCTCCCGAATACATCTTGATATTGTAAATATTACCATACGCTTCCGTTTCATCAAGCTTTGTAAATATCAGTTTATAATCGGCAATCTCCTTATAGCGGTCAGCAATTTCCAAAAGATCTTTATACTTGGTTGTTGCACTGACTACCAGATATACCTCTCTTTCATATGCTGCATCCAGACCTGCAAGCATTTTTTTCATATCATTGCACTGTTCATCATTCTTATGGGAAAAACCTGCCGTATCAACAAAAATAAGATCATACTCACTGACTCTTTCGATTGCAGCATTCATTTCCTCTGCGGAGTATATGATACTCATTGGTGCATCTAAAATATTTGCATACACACGAAGCTGTTCCGTAGCCGCAATACGATAAGTATCCGCCGTCAGGAACGCAATCTTCATTCCCATTTCCAGTTTGTACTTGGATGCAATCTTAGCAATCGTAGTTGTCTTTCCGACGCCCGTCGGGCCCACAAAGAAAATAATTCTTGGTTTTTTCCCGGAAACACAAATTGTATCCGGCTGTCCCAGTTTTAAGATCATTTTCTGATATACATTTGACAATATCGCATCCACACTGCTTCCACTGTGCATGACTTTCTCTGCTTCGTCTAAGATCTGGTTGACATATTTTTCATTCACTTCATTTTCCAGCAGCGTTCTGTAAAGCATCTTGATAAACTGCAGTCCCTCCGGATTTACAACCTGACGTTCTTTCTCTTCTTCCTTTACTTCCTTCTGTCTGCTTTCTTCTACGGACAGTTGTTTTTCCAGAATATTAGAAAGGTTTTCCAGTCTTTTCTCTAATCCGTCTTTTGCGTGCAGTTCCGGCACATTCGTAAGATGTCCTGACAGGATGTCGGATGTTCTGTCATTTGAAAATTCTTTTGGACTGATATTTTCATCCGCTGCCAGATTCAATGTTTTTACAGTTTTCGCTGTCAGATCAGCAACCTGTCTCGGATCTACAAAACTCTCTTTTTCTTCTCTTGCAGCTGTAACCTCAAACACAGAACTCTTCCAGCTTTAAACATACCTGTAGGTTTGATTTCCTTTACATTCATCACAACCGCGCCTTCACCAAGCTCCTGTTTTGCTTTTTCGATTGCCTCTTCTTTTGTTTTTCCCTGATACTTATTTATGGTCATTTTACTTGTCACCGTCCCTGCTGATTATACCTACTGACTGTAATTCTACATTAGACTCAATTTCATTGTAGGAAACTACAATCAGGTCCTTAAAATAATCTTCCGTTAATTTTTTAAAGTACATTCGAACAATTGGAGATGTAATCACAATTGGTGTTTTTCCCATGTTTTCGAGCTTTGTTACTTCATTCTGTACAGAATTCATAATAGCCTTTGTTGTTTCCGGATCAAGTGTAAGATATGCCCCCTGTTCTGTCTGCTTCACAGAAGCCATAATTTCCTGTTCCACCTTCGGATCAAGTGTAATAACACTGGTTGTCTCATTCGCCGGGAAATATTTGCTGGAAATGGCTCTCTTTAAACTCTGGCGCACGTACTCCGTCAGTACATCTGTATCTCTTGTTGTCGCTGCATGATCTGCAAGCGTTTCAAAAATCGTCAGGAGATCACGGATAGAAATCCCCTCATCCAGCAGGTTCTGTAACACCTTCTGAACCTCACCAAGTCCAAGCATCTTGGGAATCAGCTCGTCCACCAGTACCGGATTGCTCTCTTTCAGATTATTGACAAGATTCTGCACATCCTGTCTGGTAAGCAGTTCTGCGATATGTGACCGGATTACCTCTGTCAAATGCGTTGCAATAATTGATGGCGGATCAACAACCGTATATCCAAGGCTCTCCGCACGTTCACGCTGGCTTTCCGTAATCCAGATCGCCGGGAGATGGAATGACGGTTCAAATGTAGGGATACCTGTAATCTCTTCCTCCACATATCCCGGATTCATTGCCATATAGTGATCAAAAAGAATCTCTCCTTCTGTCACCTGCACCCCTTTGATCTTAATGATATACTGATTCGGATTTAACTGAATATTATCCCTCAAACGTATGATAGGTACTATAGTACCAAGTTCAAGAGCAATCTGCCTTCGTATCATAACAACACGATCCAGAAGATCTCCTCCCTGATTTACATCTGCTAACGGAATGATACCATATCCAAATTCAAGTTCTATCGGATCAACCTGAAGCAGTGACACCACATTCTCTGGTTTTCGTACCTCTTCTGCTTCCGTTTCCTCCGCATTGACCTCTTCTTCTATACTCTCAATACCGATATTTTTGTCGACCTGTCGTCCTGCAATAATAAAAGTTGCACCAAACGCAAGAAACAATAAGGTATTTAACGGTGTTGCAATTCCTAAAACCGCCAGCGTAGTACCTACAATATAAAGTACTTTGGGAATACCAAATAACTGACTGACAAGGATATTGGAAAAATCCGCTTCTTTCGACGCTTTTGTAACAAGAATACCGGTTGCAAGTGAAATCAGAAGGGACGGTATCTGGGAAGAAAGTCCATCACCAATCGTTAGCACACCGTAATGTTCGATTGCCTCCTGAAACGTCATTCCGCCCCGCAGTATACCCATAATGGTTCCACCCGCAAGGTTTACAAACGTGATAATAAGACCAGCTGCTGCATCTCCCTTTACATACTTGGTAGCACCATCCATGGAACCAAAGAACGCAGATTCTTCCTGAATCTTATTTCTCCGCTCCCTTGCCTGTTTTCCGTGATCGCTCCGGTATTTAAATCCGCATCAATCGCCATCTGCTTACCAGGCATCGCATCAAGGTAAATCTCGCCGTTACCTCAGCGACACGCTCGGAACCTTTATTGATAACAACAAACTGGATAATAACCAGAATAATGAATACGATGGCACCAACGATCAGATCTCCACCACCGACGAACTGTCCAAATGTCTGTACGACATTACCCGGATTACCGGTTGTTAAGATCAGTCGTGTTGAAGACACGTTCAGAGAAATTCGAAAGATTGTCGTAAACAAAAGTAAAGTCGGAAAAAAAGACATATCCAGTACTTCTTTTACAAACAATGTATTAAAAAGAACAATCAATGCGATTGAAATGTTCAGTGCCAGCATAACGTCGAGTAAATTGGAACTGATTGGCACTATAAAAAAAGATGACTGCAGCCAGTAGATACAGTGCAACACCTATGTCAGCTTTCTTCATGACCTCTCCTCCCTGTTTCTCATATTATATACCATAGCAAGAATTTCCGCTACTGCCTGATACAATTCCGGCGGTATTTCTGCCCCTATATCTACATTCGCATATAACATTCTTGCCAACGGTTTATTTTCAACAATTTCAATGTGGTTTTCCTTTGCTTTTTCACGAATTTTCTGTGCAAGATAATCTTCTCCTTTTGCAATAACGATCGGAGCTCTTGACACCTCGGCATCATATTTGATTGCAACTGCCAGGTGTGTCGGGTTCGTAATAACCACATCTGCCTTTGGTACATCCTGCATCATACGCCTTTGAGAAGCTTCTCTCATACGTTGTCTCTGTCTTCCTTTGATCTCAGGATTTCCCTCAGTATTTTTATACTCATCCTTTAATTCCTGCTTGGTCATCTTCATATCTTCATTGAAACGATGTTTCTGATAAACAAAATCTGCAATTCCGACCACCAGATAAACAAGGCTGATTTTAAAACCTGCATTAATGATAACATTCCCGCATAATACAACTGCCTGATTCAGCGGTATGTCATATAAAATAAAAATATCATTTGCCTCACCCTTTATGGATGTATAAGCAACATATATGATCAAACCTATTTTTAAAATAGATTTAAGCAGCTCAAATAATGAATCTTTTGAAAAAATACGTTTAAATCCATTGATCGGATTAAATTTATCCCCCTTAGGTTTTAACGGCTTAGCCGTGACTTTCCACCCTACCTGAAGGATACTTACAAGGGCTGTCACTGCAACACCAAACACAAAAAACGGGGCAACCATCTTGAACATTTCTATATACACATTATGTAAAAACGAAGTAATCTCCTTTGTAGATGATTCCATCGCATTAACACTTACAAAATCAGGCATCAGCTTATATACATAATAAAAAACTTCCAAAAAGCCATTGCCAATTAACGAAATAAAAACCTTCAACACGAGGAACAATACTATCAGATCAAATGCTGCGGTAAGTTCCTTACTCTTTGCAACCTTACCATCCTCTCGTGCTTCTCTTAACTTCTTTTCTGTTGCCGGCTCTGTTTTTTCCCTCCGGGTCCATCTTTTGCGAACCACTGAAGGTCATATGCAAATAGTAATCTGTCTTTCCATTCCACCTTAGTACATTCCCTCTATAAATAAAACCATCATCTTTTTCATTTCGGTAAATATAAAAACTGGCGATTCCAGGCAAAAGTGAAATTGTAAGAAATAAAACTCCAAAACCAACCAGTATTTTCATCTGCATACCAACTGCAAACATATTCATCTGTGGTGCAACCTTTGCCAGAATACCAAGAATACAGTTTAAAATCATCATACAGGCAAATATTGGAAGAAAGATCCTGAAACCTATTACAAACAGATCTGTCATATACTGTGTTATAGAACCCGCAAGTGAATCCCAGTTAAAGATCTGACCATTGATTGGGACTACGGTAAAAGAATCTACCACAGCCTGTAAAATCACATGATGCATATCTGTTGCAATCAAAAGAAGAAGTATAAAATAATTGTACAGGTTTCCGGTAATTGTTACCTGCGTATTCATTGTCGGGTCAAATTCAGTCACCATGGATAATCCAATATCCATATCAATAATATTTCCCGCAAATAAAATAATGGAATTACAAATGTTTGCAGCAAACCCTATCAGCAACCCTGTAATTCCTTCTTTTAACACTATTATCGCATACCCAATCAAACCTGTATACTCGATTGCTGTCTTATCAACAAAACCATACACCAGAAGTGCAACAAAAAAAGAAAAACCTATCTTTGCCTGCGAGGGCGCATTTTTTGTTCCAAAAAAAGGTGCAATATAGACAAAACAGGATATGCGAACCAATATTAATATCAGTATTTCAAAATTAGCCAATGAAAACGTATATTCTAACATAGATCGTCCTAACCGAGATACATACTAAAATTCGACCATAATGTCGTCACGAATTCTGTCAGATTTGTCAAAATCCATGATCCAAAAATCATAAGTCCGACAAATACTGCAATAATTTTAGGAACAAACGTCAGCGTCTGCTCCTGAATAGATGTAACCGTCTGGAAAATACTGACAATCAAACCAACAACCAGTGAAATGATCAACATTGGAGCCGAACAGATTATAATCGTATAAATTGCTTCTTTTGCTACATCAAGTACCTGTTCCTTCTGTCATTTTGTTCTCACCTCTTTGCTATCTATATACATTTTAATCTGTATCTATAACAGAATGTACATTCTTTGAACATTCTGTTACCATCAATAAAATGTCTTTACTACGCTTCCTATTACAAGATTCCATCCATCCGCCAGTATAAACAGTAATATTTTAAACGGCAAAGAGATTGTTGTCGGTGGAAGCATCATCATACCCATCGACATAAGCACGGATGCAACTACCATATCAATTACAATAAACGGGATATATATAACAAATCCCATAATGAACGCCTGTCTCAGTTCTCCGATTATAAATGATGGAATCATAATTGTCATCGGAATCGCATCATATGCACTCTGCCCGGATTCCTCATATTCCTTTTCCAGTGCAGCACTGTCAATATCATAACTGTCACCAGCATATCCACGAAAAGCTTGACATCCTTTCGCTGTACCTGTCCATACATAAACTGGCGAATCGGCACTTCCGCTTCTTTTAATGCCTCTTCTATGGTAATATCTCCATTATCCAGTGGCTGGATTGCATTCTCATTGATCTGCTGAAACGTCGGCCACATGATAAAAAATGTCAAAAACAATGCCAGTCCAATCAAAATCTGGTTTGCGGTGCCGTCTGTGTTCCAATTGCCGTTCTTAAAAAATGAAGTACAATTACAATTCTGGTATACGATGTAAGCATAATCAAAAGCGATGGTGACACTGCAATAATTGTCAATAACAATAATGCACGTACTTCTGAAGCAACCCCCGCCTCATCATTATTTATCGAGATGGACAGACCACCTTTGCTGTCTGACTCACTACCTGAACCTGTGCTGGTATTCGCTGCTGTATTATCCAGCGAATCAATGCTGTCTGGATCCATGGAAGCTGCATAAACAGTCGTTCTGTTTTGTGAGGCAAACAACACTGCCACAAACACTGCTATTGCAAATATTAATGACAGTATACAATATGTCTTTTTTAATTTTGTCATAATTCCATCAATCCTGCTTTTTCGGAAAATGATCTTTCAGTCTACTAAATATCTCCTGAAAATTTTCCTGTGAATTTTTCATATCATCCGATGTCTGGACTGATAACTGATCTTCTGTAAGTTCCGCAATTTTTGTTACTTCATCCTTACCCACAGCGATTACAAAATACTGTTCTCCTGCCTTAACAAGCTGTAAAAATTTACCATTTGCAATCCGGATTGTTTCGAGAACCTTAAGATTTCCTTTGGACATTTGTATTTTTTGAAAACCACCTACCCACTTTGTCGTGAAGTAGGTAATAATCAAAACAAAACACAAAATATGATCAGTACTCCAATCAGCTGCATCAGACTTCGAAAAGAAGCGCTTAATAAAATCATACTAACCCACTACTTTTTTTTACTGCCTCAAGTACACGCTCAGCCTGGAATGGCTTCACAATAAAATCCTTTGCTCCTGACTGAATTGCTTCAATAACCATAGCCTGCTGTCCCATTGCAGAACACATGATAACATTTGCATTTGCATCAATCTCTTTGATCTTCTTTAATGCCTGGATACCATCCATATCCGGCATAGTAATATCCATTAATACCAGATCCGGTTTTGCTTCAGGATATTTCTCCACTGCAATAGCACCATTTTCAGCCTCCGCTGCAATCTCATAACCATTCTTTGTAAGAATGTCCTTAATCATCATTCTCATAAATGCAGCATCATCACAAATCATAACCTTAGCCATAATTTTCTCTCCTATCTTTAACTCTTCTTTTTTGTTTTTTATTTTATAATTTCAGTAATTCGTATACCATAGCTTTCTTCTATTACTACTACCTCGCCTTTGGCTACGAATTTACCATTTACCAGAACATCAATCGGTTCTCCGGCAATCCTGTTTAATTCTATAATGGTTCCCGGTGTAAAATCAAGTATTTCTTTAATTGATTTGGAAGTTCTTCCAAGTTCTACCGTAACTTCAAGTGGTACATCCATAATCAAATCAATATTTTCCGGTTGAAAATTCCCCGGTACTGCTCCAGTAAATGCCTGGAATTGTGCCGGCTGTACATTTACCTGCTGTTGTCCATACATCTGCGACATCTCCTGACCCATCATTGATTGTCCCATCATCGGCTGACCCATCATTGGCTGCCCCATCATCGGCTGTCCCATCATTGGCTGCTGTGCTGCCATCTGAGGTTGTGGCTGCGGTGCAGGTGTCGGCTGAGCTGCCGGTGTACTCTGGTGTTCTCTTTTTCACTCATTCCTGCAGTGGAATTACTGTCTTCTTCCATATTGCTTGTTACATTTGCACACATTTCTTTTGCAAAAGAAACAGGATATAACTGCATGATCTCACTATCAACAAGATCACCAATCTCTAACCGGAATGAAATTTTTACAAATTCACCTGCAAGGAACTCATCAATCTGACTCTCATCAATTGTCTGTTGCAAATCTATCAGATCTGCACTTGGCGGGCTGATATCAATTACCTTGTCCAGCATGGAAGACAATGATGTTGCTGCCGAGCCCATCATCTGGTTCATTGCCTCGCTGATTGCACTCAGGTGAAGTTCTCCAAGTTCTCCATCCGTATTTGTTCCATCACCGCCCATCATCAGGTCCGTGATAACTTTTACATCATGTTCCTTTAACACAAGGATATTGCTTCCATCTAATCCCACGGTATACGCAATTCGTATAAATACACATGGCTTTTCATATGCGTCACATATATCACTCCAGTTTGCAAACGCAACCACTGGGGTGGAAATCTCAACCTTACGGTTACCAGTGAAAACAGTGTAGTTGCCGCTGTTCCCATACTGATATTCGAGATCTCACCGATCGCATCTTTTTCCTGTTCTGTCAATGTATTTTCCGGATTTTCATCTGTACCTGAAGGATTGTTCAGTAAAGCATTGATTTCTTCCTGTGACATCGTTCCATCCATCTTACTGCTCCTCCCTAATCACTGATGTAATTCTTACTGCATAGTCATCACCGGTTTCTCCCGGCAGAGCAGTAATTTTTTTATACTTCCAACAAAGACACTCAGTTCCTGATCAACCTTCGTATCCAGCCGGATAATATCTCCTACCTGCAGTCCCAAAAAATCATTTACTGAAATGGAACTGTTACCAAGTACAGCTTTGATCGGCATTGGTGCTTTTGAAATAAGTGCTCGATCGTTTCTGTATACTGTTGTTCATCTTTTTCCTGCAGACTCGAATACCAGTATTTGGTATTCAGTTTGTCCATAATACTCTCTAAAGTCAGATATGGAAGGCATACATTCAGTAATCCCTCCACATCGCCAATCTTAACATTGAGCGTTACCAGAGCTATCATCTCCGTCGGCGATATAATCTGTGCGAACTGCGAATTCGTCTCAATACGCTCTAACCGGGGTTCTAACTCACATACATTCTCCCACGGCTCCACTAAAAGATCTACTGCCACATTAAATATCCGCTCAATGATCAGCAATTCTATCTCCGAGAAATCCCTCGGTTTATCCAGAGGCACTCCCTTTCCACCTAACATTCTGTCTACTACAACATATCCAAGATTTTGTGCCATCTCAATGACAATGCTTCCATTCAATGGAGATGCATTTACAATTCCAAGTAATACAGGATTCGATAACGCATTTGAAAATTCTGAATATGTAACTGCTTCTGAGTTCATCACCTCAACCTGAACATTTTTCCGTAAATAAACAGGAAGATTGGTTGACAAGAGTCTTCCGTAATGTTCAAAGATAATCTCCAGCGTTCGCAGATGTTCCTTTGAAAACTTTGCAGGACGGGCAAAATCATAATTTTTGACCTGTTTTTATCTTCATCTTTCATTTCATCTACATCAAGTTCACCACTGCTTAACGCTTTGAGCAAACTATCTATCTCATTTTGAGATAAGACTTCACCCATTCTTTCTCACCACCTAACACAATATTTGGGTCTATTCCGTCTGAACGCTTGAGAAGTTTACACCAACGATGAAGTCTGAACCTCCAAACATATCCTGTAATGTTTTCAATATATCATCTTTTACATTCTGATAGCCATTTGCATTAAACTCATCCAATGTATATCCATTTACAATGGTATTAATCTCGCTCTGAATGATCGTCACTTTTGCAGCAAGTCCTTCGGATCCACCATAGGTTTTGTATCCGTCACTCTTTGTATTCAAAGATAAACTGACTGAAAATACAGCATAGTGCTGTTTGCCATCTTCGCCCTGTTTTAAGTTCACGGTAAATCCATCGGTGATCGCATAAGTCTCAACATCTTCGATCGGCACCTCCGGTGTAGCCGGCGTATTTTCTCCACTCTGAAGTTCCAGATTAATAGCAGAGCATACCTGATCGATCAGCTGATTCGATTTTTTTGTCTGCGGAATAATCGTGAACACAAGAATTGCAGTTAAAATAAGATTTGCTAAAACCAGTGCCAGAATAATTACGGTTATCAAATTCTTTTTCATAATGCTACCTTCCTGTTCAATTAAAATCTGAACTATAAGAATTATATATTTTTATAATAACGCGGCGGTTTCTTGCTCTTCCCTCCTGCGTTGTATTATCTGCAACAGGTACATACTCACCTCTTCCAGATGCCTTCAAATGTGCGGGCTCCACTGTTGTAATATCTCTTAGATAATCTGTAACCGCCCGTGCCCTGTAAAATGAAAGCACATCATTATCTTCATATTTTGTAGAATGAATCGGCACGTTATCCGTGTGTCCTCTACTTCTATGATATTATCCTGATAAGGTTCGATCAGCTTACCCAGCTTATCAATCAGCGGATACGCCTCTGATCGGATTTCAGCATGCCCGGAGTCAAACAAAAGAGCTCCATTCATATTGAGCATGACATACTGTGCATTGAAATCAACTTCCACCTGATCCTGGATTCCATATCTTGCAATGGCATCCTCCAGCTGTTCAGACATTTTTTCTGATTCTTCCAGTGCCTGTTCTTTATATTCTTCCACTACATCATTCTCTTCGTCTGTTTCCTGATCCGTTTCAGAGTTCGCTTTGTCTTTATAATAAGAATCTAACATTTCAAGCTGGCTCACACCGGATGATATCAGAGTTCCATCTCCAATAGAAGATCCTCCATTGGGAAGAATACTAAATGTATTCTGAAAGGAAGCCACCATTTTTCAAACTTTTCTGCATCTACCGTTGACATAGAGAATAACAATACAAAGAAACATAACAGTAGGTTCATCAGATCTGCAAATGTATTCATCCATGCCGGTGATCCTTTTGGTTCATCAGGCTTTCTTTTCACTATTCTTCACCTCCAGCCTCGCTTTCCTGCGCTGTATTACGCGCCGAAGGTGCAAGGAATGATTTCAGTTTTTCTTCTATAACACGTGGATTTTCTCCTGCCTGGATCGACAGAATACCTTCCACGGAAATTTCCTTCATCATCATTTCATTATCATTATTCAGTTTTAACTTACCTGCAATCGGGTTACATAACCAGTTTGCAAGTAATGAACCATACAATGTTGTAACAAGCGCTGTTGCCATCGCCGGTCCGATTGTGGATGCATCTTCCATGTTCTGCAACATGAGGATCAATCCGATCAGGGTACCGATCATACCCCAGGCAGGACCTAATTCAGCCCATTTTTCCCAGACAGCAATTTTAGCTTTATGTCTGCTCTCGACACAGGCTAAGTCTGTCTCCATGATTCCTCTTACCAGTTCCGGATCCGTACCATCTACAACAAGCATAATGCCCTTTTTCAGGAAATCATCTTCAATTCCATTTGCGGCTTCTTCCAATGCCAGAAGTCCTTCTTTTCTCGCTGTATTCGACAGTGAAATGATCTGATTGATGACAACTGCCGGATCCTGAACCTCATCCTTAAAAATCAACTTTATTGATTTTATACCATTGATAAAATCCGCCAATTTAAAAGATGCAAGCGTACCTGCTATGGAACCTCCTATTGTAATAATGAATGATGCCATATCCCACATGGAGTGTAAACTTGCAACACCTCCGTTGGAAAGTACACCAAACACAAACATTACAACGCCTAATAACATACCTACTATTGATGCTATATCCACTTTTTCCACCTACCATCCTTGATTTTTCATATTGTAAAATCCCATCCGTGGGACTTATTCTTCTCTTAAAAGGCCATTTGTAAAAATATCCCTTTTGTATGATTTTACTAAATTTTTGACCTCTTGTCTACTTTCTTTTACAATAAACTTTTTACCTGTTGTAAGAGAAATAACTGTATCCGGGGTCTCCTCCACCGTTTCAATCAGATCCGAATTGATTAATACTGTTGTTCCATTCAATCGTGTCACTTCGATCATAAAGTAATCATTCCTCCATTATTAATCAACAGTTTTTATTGTGACCGATTTTTTCAAAAACCGGTCACAATGTTCAGTATAACATATGTAACTGATTGTGTAAAACCTGTTTCAACATTTTAAGACAGGTTTTACGCAAATATTATCTTTTTCTTACTTTACATTAACGTTTCAGATTAACCAGTTCCTCTAAGAGGGTATCTGATGTGTGATGATACGGGAGTTTGCCTGGAAACCACGCTGTGTGATGATCATCTGTGTGAACTCCGTGGACAAGTCTACGTTAGACATTTCAAGTTCTCCGGATGTCATGGAACTTCCGTCCGCAGAAATCTCAACACCAATTCCATCAAATTCACCTGAGTTTAAGGTTGTACGGTAACAGTTCTCTCCAACCTTTTCAAGACCGGATGCATTTGCAAACTGTGCAACAGCGATCTGTCCAAGTGTCTCTGTATTACCATTATCATAGGTACCTGTGATAAGACCATTGTTATCGATGGAAATACCGATCATGGCACCTAATTTCTTTCCTTTTCCTGTCACACCATCATCTATAGATCCTGTAGACATAACCGCTGTGGATTTACCACCGTTGTCTGCATCTTTCAGTCCCGAAAAATCAATGGTAATATCATCAAACTGGGTCGGATTATTTCCCAGCTTACTCATATTAAGTGTAACTGTGTTTGCCTTACTTCCTGCTTTATCTAATGTTCCATCCGCTTTATATTTATCCCGTTCTCCGACTCCTGAAAATGTACCATCTTTCGTGCTAAATGCAATCTCATAATCAGCCACATCGCCCGTCAATGTCAAAACACCTGTTGCAGTATCAACTGTTGCCTTTACTGTTGCCGTTGTTCCGTTGGTGGATTAATTTTGCTCTGCATGGCATCAGAAATCCCATATACCTGTTTCAAGCTATATGGTCCAGTTCCGTCCGCACATTTAAAAGACTTATCTGCATCACTATATGTAAGTAACTTATTATTATCCGCACTACTTCCTACATATATTTTTCCATCTGCATCCAAAAAGTACCCACTCTGTACTTGTTTATAGGTTCCTAAAGTGATATTTGTTTCTTTTTTACCAAAAATATCTTCTACATTGACTGTTTTTCCATCCTGAGTCTTCTTAGTTTCTGCATCATAGAACGTTGTTCCGTCACTATTTAAGATTTTTTCCAGTTCCACCGTATATTTTCCATCTGTTCCGGTAGATTTCATTGCAAAACGTGCTGTATAGGAATAACCGAGATTATCAAAAAATGTCAGTGTTTTGACAAGTCCGTTGTCTGACAATACATCCTTATCATTTTTATCAATAATACCGGAAACATTTGCCTGTGTGGTTGCCTCCGGAGCAGATGTCAGGTTGGATGTCTGCATGACACGAAGTGCAGATACGGTATCCTTCTTGATATTTCCTGTTGTCGGATCTACCTGCCATCCCATAACTGTATAACCGGTGGATGTCATACATAAGTTACCGGCACCATCTACATAGAAAGAACCGGCTCTGGTAACAGGTTCTCAGAACCGTTGTTAACTACAAAAAAGTTTGTCGTAGACTGGTCTGATAAACGGATATCGAATGCACGTCCGGTTGTTTCAGCCGCACCGGAAGTTGTGATGCTTAAGTTTGTTGCACCGGTCGTAACACCAAGACCGATCTGTTTTGCATTCACACCACCGGTACCTGTTGCTGCGTTCGCACCGGATGCATTACTTGTCATCTGATATAAAACATCCTGAAATACGACTGAGGATGATTTAAAAGCTACTGTGTTTACGTTGGCGATATTGTTACCAATAACGTCCATTTTTGTCTGATGTGTCTTAAGACCTGACACAGCAGAGTACATTGATCTCATCATAGTTGAAATTGACCTCCTAGTTCTTTTGTGCTGCCTTCCTTCTGTCATTCCGGGAATCTAGCCTCCATTTCGGTCCGGCTACATGATCACAGCACCATCAATATTGGTATAAATATTATCATGGACTCTGTCCGGTCCATTGCTGTAACGACTGTCCTGTTCGGAACATTTACGATAAAAGCGAGTGAATCAACAATTACTAACGATTCTCTGATTCCCTTTTCACCAGCCTTAAAAACGCCTGTCTCAAGTCGTTCATTCTGCTCTTTGGACAAATTGATATTACGATCCATCAGGCGCATCGTGGCATGCTTGGAAAATTTAAGTGTCCCACCTGCTTTTGCATCCTGCTTCTGCTTTAAAATATCTTCAAAGGAGACACCACTCGAAGTTACCGCATCCGTGCTTTTCCGAGTCAGATACTGGTCAGTTACCTGCTCAATGGAAGCAAACTGGTTACTGATCTTATTCATAATCGCATTTCCCTTCTGTCAGATATCAGGTTTTATCTGTACCTGTCGTTGTGTCTGTATCCGTTTTTGTATCTGTTCCTGTTGTCGTATCTGTTGTTGTACCTGTCGATGATGAAGTACTTTTATACCAGTCTTTTCCTGCAAGTTTTTCCATCTGTGCAAGCAGTTCCTGATATTTTTTCAAAGTATCTGTATCGATCTTTGACTGCTGATAAGAATTCAGATTATCATAATATGTCTTTAAATTCTTGACATCATCCTTGTCACTTAATGTAAGCTGTGCTGCGGATGGCAATTTAGCAACCGCTGCTGCAAACGTCTTAGCAAGTGTCTCTGCCTCCATGTATTCGGTATCTGCAACCTGATATACATCAGAAAGTGAATATAACACCCCATTTACACAGATCTTCTGCTCACCGTTTTCTTTCTGTACATAATCAACAAATCCCTGTGTTGCTGTTGTTTCTCCAGTCGAAGATGTTGTCTTGATAATAACATATTTTCCAACAAGTGCATTTGCATTGCTGCTCTCGATTGTACTCTGCATACCAAGTGTTGCTTCCATCTGTGAAAATGTAGCAAGCTGTGCAACATACTCCGTATTGCTGGTAGGCTCTAACGGATCCTGATACTGCATCTCTGCACATAACAGCTGTAAGAACTGGTCATAGCCAAGGTCATTGCTGGTATCCGATTTGCTTGTAGTACTGGTATCCTTTGGTATTTTTCCGTCTTCAACGGGCTGAATTAATGCCATTTTTTTCTCCTTTCTTTTGTTTTAAGCAGTATAATCTACGGAATTACCGTGATCTGCCATAATCTGCGCCACAAGGGCTTCTTCCTCACTCATGACTCCGGAGAGTTCATCTAACTCATCTAAGTTGATTCTTCTAGTCTTTGGCGAAGCTTTTTCCTGCTCCTCTGCCTGTCTCTCTTCCTGTTTTGCATTCTGCTCTAAGTTTTTTTCAAACTCATGGCTTCCAACCGTAACTTCTACGGCATCCACCTTCACACCTGCCTGGTTCATACTCTGTTTGAGTTCTGCCATCTGCGCTTCTAACGCTTCTTTTACCAGTTCGTTCTGTGTCATAATATGAGCAGATACATTTCCTTCCTTGGTCGTTACTTCGATATAAATCTTGCCAAGGTGTTCCGGGTTCAACTGCATCTCCATCGTCGTCTGTGCTTCACGGACAGTGATTTTTGTAAATTCTGTTACCTGACGGATCAGATCTAAAGTGTCAAGCTGTCTTGAAAATTCCGGCACATTTTCCGGTGTTTTTACTGCTGCCGGATCTGCCACATGTTCCTGATTCACAAATGCTGTCTGACCCGATGCATTCCCAGATTCATTTTTACTGCCTGTCTGCTGTCCCTTATCTGACTCTGTCTTTACATCCGGTTCTTCTGTTTTCTCCGGCATCAGACCATCATTCACGTCATCGGTATCCTTCACATTATCTGCGACTTCTTTCTGCAGAACAATGTTGTCCTCCGGCTTCTGTGTTTCCACTTCATCTGCATTTAAAACTGTCTGTACTGTTTTATCATCTTTTGCATCTGAAATCATCTGCTCCGGCACAGCATCTGCTGCCGTCTGTACTGCGTTGTCATTTTCCGGCACCTGAATATCCGCCGGTAACTGCTCTGCATTCACATTTGTGTCTGTTGCAGCAGCCATCTCAGTAAACATCTGCGGTGTCATTCCAAGTTCATCTAACAGGTTCTGTGACAACTCTCCAATTTCATTTACAATTTCCATAAATGAACTGTTGCACAGCAGTTCTCCAACATTTTCACATCCTGTGAGTTCAGCTGTAAGCTGCGCAAGCTGATTCGGCTGTATCAGATCTGCAACAGTAAGTCCTAACTTCTGCATGGCATCTGCGATTTCTTCATCTGTCACACCAAGTTTATCTTTCAAAACCTGTCTCACATCCTCATCAAATGCAGCTAACTTTTCATCCGCATTTTCTGATTGAATGTCCGTTTTGCCTGCTGAATTATCTTTTATACTGCCCGCAGCATTCTGATAACGTTCATAATCATCTGCCACACTACTGTTTCCGGTTACAGCTGCCACATCCTGTCTGCTGTTCTGTCCACCATAATTGTAACCGCCTCCAACCTGGGTTGTCATCTGGCTCATCACTTCTGCAAACTGAACTTTCAGATCGCCTTCTTTTGTTCCGGTCAGTGTCTGGCCGCCCTGTCCTATGGACATAATTCCAGCCACTTCTGAAACGCGCGTGCTTCCCATGTTTCTTCCTCCTTTCCCTTTCGCTGCATGTACTGCCGCTTAATGATCTATTCTGAAGGTTTCATGATCTCTGTTACCTTTGCAGCGGTATCAGAAGTCATTTTACCAAGAATAGCAGCTCTTGAATCTGCATCCATACCATCTAAAATCTGTGCAACCAGTTTCAAGTTGTCTGTCATGGTATCAAAAATTGCTGCTGCCTCTTTTGGCTTCATGGATGAATATGTTTTGATGTAATCATCAAGCTGCTCATCCTCTGCCGTCTGTGCCACTACCTGCTTATACAGTACTTCTGCATTTGCAGGATCGATGCTTTCGTAATATTTCTTATATTCCTCAATATCCGGGGCTACATCAGAAAAGACAACATCCTCATAGAAGCTCTGCTTTTCCTTTTCAAATTCTGCCTCGTTTTCCTTATATTGCTGTAATTCCTGTGATTGAGCTTCTAACTGGCTGATATAATCCGCATTTGCAGACGATGCATTCTGTGCATCTGCCAGTTCTTTTTCAAGTTCTTTAATGCGCTCAACCGCATCTGCCATCGTATCATACGCATAAGCACTGTCCTCTGTTGAAACCTGTTCCACCGCATCATCCGGTAAAATCTTATTTACATAAGGGACATCTTTCAGGATCGGTGCAAGCACGCCTGATCCAAATCCTCCAACATCCCATTTAATCAGAAGGGCAATAATTGCAAACCATACAACTATGATCAGAAGGGAAACAAAAAATACCGCAACTTTGCTGCCGCCGCTTTCTTCTTCAAGTTCATCGCTCTCTGCTGCATGCTGTGCTTTCTTCTGCTTTGCCTCTTCTTTTTTTCTTTGTTTTTCTTCAGCTTTTTTATCTACAACTTCTTCTTTTTCTTCTGCCATATTTTCCTCCTGTCCGCTCAAACTGCCTAACTACGCTGTCCATTATCGTGATAGGTATAACTGACAAGCTCATCTATTTCTTTTGACTCTTCATGTAAAAGTTCCTGTTTAAACTCCTCAAAAGCTTTTTCTTTCAGTTTTTCATGTGTCTTGCGTTCAACCATTGCTTCATTCAACTGTTTTCTCGCCAATTCAACATCACGTTCTGCAGCATGTACATTCATCATCTGGCTGCGCTGTTTGCTTTTTAAGACGTCAATCGCCTTCCTGCATTCACGAATTTCCAAAACATTAATACTGCCACTCACCAATTCTCTTGCTTTTGATTCATAACCGGCTCTCCGGATCAGGATATCCTGAAGTTTCTGCTGTTCTGCCGCAAGTTTTGCATTCGCCATACCATAGGCTGTCTTTGCCTGATTTTCCATTTTTTCTTTGATATCAAGAATGTTCTGCATTCTGTATCTGAACTTTGCCATACCAGAAACCTTTCTTAGTTTTCAAACAGTTTTCGCAGCAGGTCAATCTCTTCGTTGAATTCAAATTTTTCATCGGTCTTTTGCATCAGGAACTCATTTACCGCTTGAATTTTTTGAATTGCATAATCAATTTCACGATTGGTTCCATTTTTATATGCCCCGATATTAATCAGGTCTTCTGCCTCATTATAAGTAGCCATAACATTTCTTAATTTTCCGGCAAGCTCTTTATGCTCACTTGTAGCAATCGAACTCATAACACGGGAAATACTCTGTAATACATCAATTGCAGGATAATGATTCTTTTGTCCTAATTTTCTGGATAACATAATATGTCCATCCAGAATACTTCTCGCCGTATCTGTGATTGGTTCATTCATATCATCACCATCTACAAGCACGGTGTAAAGTCCGGTAATAGATCCCTTATCCGAAGTTCCTGCACGTTCCAGAAGTTTAGGCATTTCTGAATACACACTTGGTGGATATCCTCTTGTTACCGGTGGCTCTCCGGATGCCAACCCAATCTCCCGCTGTGCCATAGAAAATCGTGTCAGTGAATCCATCATCAGCAACACATCTTTCCCCTGATCTCTAAAGTATTCAGCAATAGCTGTTGCTGTTTTTGCAGCTTTATTTCTTATCAATGCAGGTTTATCGGATGTCGCAACAATAACCACGGAGCGTTTCATGCCTTCTTCACCAAGATCGCGTTCCACAAACTCTCTTACTTCTCTTCCACGCTCGCCAATCAATGCAATCACGTTGATATCCGCTTTTGTATTTCTCGCAAACATACCAAGTAATGTACTTTTTCCAACACCGGATCCGGCGAAAATACCGATTCTCTGTCCTTTTCCTACTGTAATCAGACCATCTACTGCTTTCACACCCAAAGGTAGTACTTCATCAATAATTTTTCTTGCCATCGGATCCGGCGGCAATGCTTCAACCGGATAATCATACGGAAGTAATAATTCTTCCACATCGGTTGGCCGTCCTATTCCATCTAATGTATGACCTAACAGTTCTTCTCCAACTTTTACCGTCAGAGGATGTCCTGTATTTTCTACAATACATCCAACACCAATTCCTTCTACGCTTTCAAACGGCATCAGGAGTAAATGTTTATCACGGAACCGACGACTTCAGCCATCGTTGAAATATTTTGTTCCCGATCGATAATGATACGGCACAGATCATTCAGTTTTGCATTTGGTCCTACAGATTCAATTGTAAGACCGACAATCTTTGTCACCTTGCCTAAACGGTTAAAATACGTCTTATCGGCAAGCTGAAGATATTTATCAAATGTACCATTCTGCCGCCTCACCTCTATGAGCATAATGCTTTGATATCCTTCATCAGATTATCAAGCTGTACGTCTACACCACAGTCAAATATTCCTGCGTCAGTCTCTATGGTGCACGCATTTTCATTCAGTGTATAATCAGGAACAATTTCAAGTTCTATGTCATGTCCGACATAATCTAATATTTCATCTTTATGCTTTTCTAAAAATGACACATTGTCTCCTGCAACCTTAATCCGGAAATGCTTTTCATCTTCGATATTTGCGATAGCATTATCGATCAGATGAAGCAGGATTTCTTTCTTATCATCAAACTGGATATGAAAAACCTTATTAAAAACATTTAATATCACATCTACCAGTTCTTTTTCCATGTTTTTTTGTTTTTCCTGATAAGAATTCTGCAACTGTATTTTTTTTCTGCTGTTGTTCCTGTTCTAACTGCTGTTTTTTCTGGTTATACTCCTGTTCTAATGTATTCTGTCCTTCCAGATAACCCTGTTTTTTTGCTTCATCACGGATAGCTTCCGCTTCCTGTCTTGCATCATCAATCAGCACATCTGCCTGTGCTCTTGCCTGCGAAAGTATCTGCTCCGCTTTTTCATTCACAGCAATCATATCCTGTTCCGGTTCTTCTACAGGGATTACATTCTCTGTTTTGTCAGTAATAATCCCCTCCGCAAATCCATCCGTCCTACAGGCCGGTCTTGTTTTACCATCTGTTGTTTCAGGAACTCCTGTATATGATCATTTGAATCGATCACCCTTGTATTCTGACTCTCTGTATGCACGAACCACGGTTTATAAAGATTAGACAACGATCTCGTCACCTCCGCCTCTGGAGATTACAAATCTCTACCAGAATCCTCTAATTTACGAATGACACTGACAACTTTCTGCTGAGCCTCCTCAACATCTTTCATACGGACAGGTCCCATAAACTCCATATCCTCTTTGATCATTGCAGCCAGTCGTTTTGAAAGATTCTTAAAGATAACGTTCTGTACTTCTTCGTTTGCAGCCTTTAAGGCAACTCCAAGGTCAGCATTATCGACATCACGAAGCACTCTCTGGATTGCACGGTCATCAAGCAGCAGAATATCCTCGAATACAAACATCTTCTTGCGGATCTCGTCTGCCAGTTCCGGTTCTTCGATCTCCAAAGACTCCATAATATGTTTTTCTGTCGTACGGTCTACCGTATTTAAAATGTTTACGATGGCATCCACACCGCCAACAATGGTGTAATCCTGGTTGACAAGGGAAGAAAGTTTCTTTTCTAACACACGCTCTACCTCTTTGATCACATCCGGAGATGTACGATCCATCATTGCAATACGTTTTGCAACATCTGCCTGTTTTTCCGGCGGAAGTGCTCCAATCACAAGTGCAGCCTGGGCTGATGTCAGATACGACAAGATCATTGCGATTGTCTGTGGATGTTCATCCTGAATAAAGTTCAATAACTGGCTTGGATCTGTTTTTCGAACAAATTCAAATGGACGTACCTGCAGGGACGCTGTAAGTTTTGTGATAACTTCCTTTGCCCTGTCCTCACCAAGAGCCTTATCCAGCAGCTCTTTTGCATATCCAATACCGCCTTCTGCAATATACTGCTGTGCCAAACAGATCTGATAAAATTCATTTAAAACATCTTCCTTAACCTGTGGTGAAACACTTCTGGTGTTCGCGATCTCAAGTGTCAGTTCTTCAATTTCATCTTCTTTTAAATGCTTAAAGATATCTGCAGACCGCTCCGGTCCCAAAGCAATCAAAAGGATTGCTGCCTTTTGTATTCCAGTATAATCTTGTGTGTTCGTTGCCATACCTTATTCCCACTCCTCGTTCAGCCAGTTGCGCAATAATGATGCTGCCGCTTCTGGATTGTCTTCCACAAATTTTTCAATCAGGATACGTGTCTCAGACTTCTCATTATATCCAATATCCTGCATTTCTTCCTGGCTTTCTTTTGTTGACTCAAGCAGGCTTTCAACAGAAAGCTCCGGTTCGATCTCTGCCACTTTCTCTTTTCTGGTACTGCGGAACACCACATAGCCTAAAAGAAGAAGGATCAATACTACAAGTACGATCTGCAAATAATCAGAAGCACTTCTTCCACCGGAAGAATACTGGAAAACCGGTTCTTCCTGTGCAATGATGGTAATCTTGTCTGTTGGGATTCCTGTTGCATTTGAAATCATCGTGATATATTCCTGATCAACCGTAATCGGTGTCGGATCACTGTTTGCTGCAACATACTCATCAAATGTCATGTTATCGAGTGCTCCGGATGCACGCAATGTATCTTCATCGTAAATGCGGTATTTCGTTGCTACCAGAGAAACGGAAGAGTCTGCATAATTAACAGTTCCGCCATTTGATGACTTTTTCGTTACCTTTTCATTGTTCTGGTAGTTTGTGGTTGTATCTGTAACAGTACTGTGTGTGTAATTGTTATCTTCAATCACATAAGACGTATCATCATTCGAATCTGTTCCAGGTGTTGCAGCTGCACCACCTTCTGATTCTGATTCGTATTCACTCTTACTGCCAACCATACCATTCGTCTGTCCGTCCGGTGCATAATATTCATGCGTTGCTTCTTCTGACGTATCGAAATCCATCACAAGTTCCGGTGCCACTTCCACATGGTCAAACAAAGAAGAACCCACCATAACATCTTTCACTTTACTCTTTACCAGGTTTTCTGCTTTTGATTTTACAGAGAGCTGGCTGTTTGCAGTTCCCACATTGGTATCAGAAGAGTCTCCTGAGAATAAGACATTCGAATTAGAATCTAAAATCTGAATATTATCTGTATTTTTATTTCCAAGCTGTGTTGCTATGTATTTTGCAAGACCTGCTGCCTGATCCTCATCCATATCTCCGTTTAAAGTAAGAATCACTGCTGCATAGGAATCCTGATCTTTTGCAAGAATTGTTCCATCATCATTTGGAATATCGAGTGTTACAGAAGCACTTTCAACATTTGACAGGGTTTCCAACTGTTCAGCAAAATATTTCTGCAGATAAACTTTGTATTTCTTTGTCTTGTCTGCCTCTGTCGAACTGAATCCACCATCAAAAACATTATCAATGGATGCGCCCTGGCTCGGTATATCATTTTTTCCGAGCAGAATCGAAGCAGCCGCCTCATCTTTTGCATCTACATAAAAGATCAGTCCATCCTGAGACATCTGATAAGAAATGCTCTCGCCATCCAGAAGATCCTTCACTGTACCTGCCTCTGCTGTTGTCTGACACTCGTGCAGTGTAACCATATTGGGTTTACTGACAACCGCTGCCAGTATTGCCAGCGCAACAATGATCACTGCGACAATGCTGATCAATAACGCTTTCTGCTTTGTATTAAACTTTTTCCACCATTCTGTAATCTTATTTAATATATTTTGCACCTGTTCCGGCATGTTATCTGACTCCATTCATTAAATTTGCATATTCATGATTTCTTTATATGCATCCAGCATTTTATCCCTTACCGCTGTTGTATACTGAAGTGCTGTAAGTGCTTTCTTTGCCGCAATCTGCATATCATGCGGATTATCTGCCTTTCCAAGGGCAAATTCTATCTGGGCCGCTTCTGCATCATTCTGTAAATCGCTCGTTTCTGACAATACATTCATCGCCGAATCAAGCACCGACTGAAAGCTGTCATCCGAAGTATTTACAAGTCTGTTCTGTTCCGCCACCTTTTCAATATAATCTGATGTGATCCCTGTTAATGAAGTAATATCCATTTACCGTCATTCCTTTCCTTACTTACTGATATTCAGTGCAGCCTGCACCATACTTTTCGTCGCGTCAAATGCTGTTGTATTTGCTTCATATGCTCTTGTTGCATCAATCAGGTTTGTCATTTCAGTTACCGTATTCACATTCGGGTATGTAACATATCCATTTTCGTCTGCATCCGGATGAGACGGATCATAAACCATACGCATCTCTGTCTCATCATCCTCTTTTACAGATGTCACCTTCACGCCATTTCCAACCGCTCTCGCTCTTGCAGTCTCATAATACTGTGAAAAAGGTGTTTCTGTCTTTTCTGCAAATGTAACGATCTTTCTCCGATATGGTGTACCGTCTTCCGTCCTCGTTGTATTTATATTTGCAATATTCTGTGCGATCGTGTCCATACGAAAGCGTTCTGCTGTCATTCCACTTGCGCTGATATCAAATGCCTGAAATAATCCCATATACTTTCCATCCTTTGTTCCATTTTCAATCTTTTATCCGTGGCAGTCAAATGTTCGTAAAAGTATGTATTCTATTACTTTAGAACCGTCTGCATTCTCGAAAAATTATTTGTTATCGCCGTTGTCAAAAGCTGATATCTCAGTGATTCAGAAGCCAGCTCCGCATTTTCTGTGTTTTCATCCACATTATTGCGGTCAAGTCGATAAGAATAATTTGCCGCATCTGTATAAGATGTCGTTGTAAGTTTCCCCAGATCCTGATTCAGCTCCCTCACCTTTTTATCAAGGCTGCTGTATTTTGTCTTGCCAAGTGCTTTCTGCAATACGGACTCAAAGTCAACATCCTGTCTCTTGTATCCAGGTGTGTCTATATTTGCAATATTATTGGTTATCACATTCTCACGCATCCAGCTTGCATCAGCCGCTTTATCAAGTATATTTGTATAGTCAAATACATTTGTCGTAAACATACTGTTGCTCCTTTCATGCACTATTTTCTATATTATTCTATTTTATTATAAAATATCTCAAAAAAAAAACAAGAGTTTTTTTATTTTTTTCGTGGTTTTTTCCCGTATCTTGTATTATTTTATGATTTGGTGTACTACAATTTGTCCTTATCTTTCATATTTTTCTCTTTTTCGACATTTTCCGCGTTTTTGCGCACATCTTCTTCAGATGAAACACCAGCGTTTCCGCAAAAACATCCCCGAAAATGAAAATTTCTCAAGAAGATTTTTATCTTATCATTCGATTTTTCAAATTTAGGGATGCGAAACAGCAGGTTTCATACAACGAATGGCATTCATCTGTATTCTTTCCACTTTCAGGTGTACGACTCAAAAAGGAATCCGCTATGTTTAACAAATAACATAACAAATTCCTTTTTGTTTTAACTATTCTTATGATTCTCTTTCTTTATTTTGTCCAGTTCATCAAACACAACATCATTTAATACTTTGATGTATGTTCCTTTCATTCCCGAAGATCTTGATTCGATCACACCTGCACTTTCAAATTTCCGTAGTGCATTTACGATTACAGATCTTGTAATCCCAACACGGTCTGCAATCTTGCTCGCAACAAGGATCCCTTCCTTGCCATCCATCTCATCAAAAATATGTGTGATTGCCTCTAATTCTGAAAAAGACAATGTACTGATCGCAGATTTTACAATCTGTACTTTTCTTGTCTCTTCTGCATTTTCTTCATTTACAGAACGCATCATTTCAAGTCCGACCACCGTTGTTCCATATTCACTCAGTATAATGTCATCTATATCATACTGACGGTTCTCGCGATATACAAATAATGTTCCCAGTCGTTCTCCCGCAATATCAATCGGTGTGATGATTGCTGTATATTTTTTTACATCATCCACAAATCCAAGTGTTTCAAGATTCACATTTTCTTTTGTGGACAGGATTCCAAGCAAACGTTCATTTAAAAGCGGTCGATAAAACCTCCTACCTCGTCCACAATCAATTCGTTGATCTCTTCCACACCCTGAAGTACTCCTGTTCCAAGTACTTTTCCTTTTTTACTGATGACCAGGATATTTGATTCCAGTATTTCTTTTAATACATCACATATATCATTAAATACCACTTTGGAAGAATTATTATTGTGAAGCAATTTATTGATTTTTCTTGTTTTATCTAACAACTGAACACTCATAATACGTGCCTCCTGACTACATATATGTCTTTCATGATATCTTATATTTTATCACGTTAATTCTGAAAATTCAATATTCTAATATATTTTCCATAAAATTATTTCATTATTCGGAATCTTTTTCAACATTTTTACGATCTGTCACATAACCGCATTGTTCATCTGCACATACAATTTTGTTTCCTTTAATCACCATATAACCGCCACATTTTGGACATTTCTCTGCAACAGGCCTTGACCAGCTCATAAAATCGCATTCCGGATTATCCTCACACCCGAAATATTTTCTGCCTTTTTTCGTTTTGCGGAGTACAACCTCCTTGCCGCATTTCGGACATGTAACCCCGATTTTTTCAAGATAAGGTTTTGTATTCCGGCATTCCGGAAATCCCGGGCACGCAAGGAATTTACCATGCGGCCCATATTTTACTACCATGTTCCTGCCACAGACATCACAGATAACATCTGTCACTTCATCTTCTATTTTTACTTTTTCCAGATCTTTCTGTGCCGCTTTTACCGCCTCATCCAGATCCGGATAGAAATTACGCACACTGTTTTCCAGTTTACATTGCCTTCCTCAACTCCATCCAGCAGCGATTCCATATTTGCAGTAAAATGTTCATCTACAATACTTGGAAATGATTCTTTCATAATCTGATTTACCACTTCTCCAAGTTCTGTCACATATAAATTTTTCGCTTCCTTGACAATATAACGTCTGCCGAGCAATGTTGTGATGGTAGGAGAATAGGTACTAGGACGTCCAATTCCCAGTTCCTCCAATGTTTTTACCAGAGATGCCTCTGTATAATGTGCCGGCGGCTGTGTAAAATGCTGTTTTTCATCAAACTCTTTTAAATTAAGCACTGTATTCTCATCAATAGAACCTACCAGAACATTATTCTCTGCTTTTTCATCGTCATCACTTGTATACACCGACATAAATCCGTCAAATGCGATTTTCGATGCAGACACTGTAAACCGGTATTCTCCTGCTCCGATCTTTACGTTCGTTGTCTCGTAAACCGCCTGCGCCATTCTGCTTGCCGTAAAACGTTTCCAGATCAACTGGTAAAGGCGGAACTGATCACGCGACAATGACTCTTTTACCATGACCGGAGTACGGTTAATATCAGATGGGCGGATTGCCTCATGTGCATCCTGTATTTTGGCACCATTCTTTTTCGTCGTTTTTTCGCCTGCGATATAGTTTTCACCATAATTTCCGGCAATATATTCCCGCGCCTGTGCATCTGCCTCTTCCGAAATACGAACAGAATCCGTTCTTAAGTAAGTGATAAGACCAACTGTTCCCTGTCCTTTGACATCAACACCTTCGTATAACTGCTGTGCAATCCGCATAGTCTTTGAAATTGGGAAATTAAGTGCCTTAGATGCTTCCTGCTGCAGCGTACTGGTTGTAAATGGCAATGGGGCCTTTTTCACACGTTCTCCTTTTTTTACTTCTAAAACATGAAACTCCTCTTTCTGCATCTCTGCCATGATGCGGTCTGCCTGCTCTTTACTGGAAATCGTAAGTTTTCCGTTCTCATCTCCATAAAATTTTGCGAGCAGTGTCTTTCTCTCTCCTTTTACAGATAATTCTGCATCCAGTGTCCAGTATTCTTCCGGGATAAATGCGTTAATTTCATCCTCACGGTCACAGATAATGCGAAGTGCAACAGACTGGACACGCCCGGCGCTAAGTCCTCTTTTTACTTTTGCCCACAGTAACGGACTGATCTCATATCCTACCAGACGATCCAGGATTCTTCTGGTCTGCTGTGCATCCACAAGATTCATATCAATCTTACGGGGTTCTTTTAAGGATGCTTTCACTGCATTCTGTGTAATCTCATTAAAAGTGATTCTCTGTGCATTTTTATCGTCTAATTTCAGTGCCTGGCTCAGATGCCATGAAATCGCCTCTCCCTCGCGGTCGGGGTCAGTTGCGAGATAAACTTTATCTGCTTTTTTTGCTTCCTTGCGCAGCTTTGCTAAAATATCTCCCTTTCCGCGAATCGTAATATATTTTGGTTCAAAATCATTCTCTATATCAATTCCCATCTGGCTTTTCGGCAGATCTCTCACATGTCCGTTTGATGCTACTACCTCATAATTTTTTCCCAGAAATTTTTTTATTGTCTTTACCTTTGCGGGCGACTCCACAATAACAAGATACTTTGCCATGCATCCATCTCCTTTTATTTCTGACAATAGACCAGTCCGCCATGCGCACAATCCCTATTGCGTCTGACAACAATCCTGTTCTTCTTATACGGATTGTCATATCTAACAATTTCTTTTAGATTTTTCTGATATAATAATTTTTAACCGTCTCGGTAATAAAACCTTTTTGCAGAAGTCTGGCAAGAATGTCCATCATTTCCGGCACTGATATACCAGTCTTCTTTAAAAGCTCCCCGACGTTTTTCGGTCGTAAACTTAGACAACTATACACCAGTCGCTCATCTTTTTCAAGTAATAAATTTTTCAAATTATCTTCTCCGGTATTTATCTCCCCCTGTAATTCGAGTTCTTTTAAAAATTCATCTACGTCAGAAATGATCCCGGCACCCTGTCTTATCAGATTGTTACACCCCTCACTCAAAGCATCATACATACGCCCCGGCACCGCATAAATATCCTTCCCCTGTTCTAACGCATAATCCGCTGTAATAAGCGATCCGCTTTTTATTTTTGCCTCAACGATCACTACCACATCAGCAAGACCTGCAATGATCCTGTTTCTTGCCGGGAAAAGTGGCGCAGACGGATTTGTACCCGGTGGATATTCTGAAATGATCGCACCGTTTTTTTCAAGTATCTCCTGATATATTCTGCTGTTTGACTTCGGATAACAGATATCTACCCCGCAGCCTAACACTGCGCATGTATATCCGTTTTTACGCAGTGCACCTGTATGTCCACTGCCATCAACCCCTGATGCCATGCCGCTTACAACCCACGCGCTCGATGCAGCAAGCCTTCCTGCGATCTTCTCTGCCACTGAGCTGCCATAAGCGGAACAGCGGCGTGCCCCCACGATCGCCACTGTCTTTTTATTCCACTCCTGTGGCATAGTTCCTTTTACATACAGACTGTACGGTGCATCCGGAATCGCGGCAAGACGTTGCGGAAATAGCTGTTCTTCTCTGGACAAAAAGAAAATTCCTCTTTCCGCCATGCTTTCGTACTCTGTATCATAATCTCTTTTTTTACTCTCCATAATCCCTGCAGCATGCTTTTCTTCCACCCCTGGTATCAGAAGAAGCTGTTTTTCTGTCAGTCCATAAACTTCCCGCGCACTTCCCGCTGCACCGATCAGTCTGTTTCTGGTGCGTATTCCAATTCCCGGTATATTAGAAAGCCAGTATGCATAATTGATCAATCCATCCCCTCCCAGAATTTTTTATCAATATTTCTGTAGCAAAGCGCCTCGTTTAAATGGCTCATTTTTATCTGTTCGCTTTCATCCATATCCGCCAGTGTACGCGCCACACGCAGTATCTTATGATAGGTGCGGGCAGTCAGATTTAATTTGTCATACATTTGTTCCATGTAAATTTCCTGTTTTTTGTCAAGTTTACAATATTCAAAAATCCGCGAAGACGGGATATGACTGTTAAAGCAAAAATTTTCTCCCCGATACCGCATTTTTTGTATTTCCTGCGTGCGCACAACTCGTGCTCGGATTTCTTCGGATTTTTCACTTTTTCCGGTATTGTAAAGATCCCGAAATCTGACCTGTGGAACTTCCACACAAATGTCGATCCGGTCCAAAAGCGGTCTGCTGACCTTCCGCAGATACCGGTCAATCGCAGCCGATGTACAGGTACATCTTTGCATGTCCGGATAATACCCGCATTTGCAGGGATTCATTGCCGCCACAAGCATAAAATCAGCCGGATATTCATAACTTGCATTCAGCCTTGCTATACAGATTTTTTTCTCCTCCATCGGCTGTCTTAATATCTCTAAAGTTTCCCGCTGAAATTCTGTCAGTTCATCTAAAAACAGGATTCCTTTATGCGCCAGTGAAATTTCTCCCGGTTTTGGCACCGCACCACCTCCTGCAAGCCCCTGCGGTGTGATCGTGTGATGCGGCGCGCGAAAAGGTCTTTCCTGCATCAGTCCCCTTTTGTGCTCTAAAAGTCCGCAGACACTGTATATCTTAGAAAGTTCCATGCGTTCTTTTGTATTTAACGAAGGTAAAATTCCAGGGATCCGCTCTGCGATCATTGTTTTTCCTGCTCCCGGAGGACCGACAAAAAGCAGGTTATGCATTCCCGAAACAGCCGTTTCGCAGGCACGTTTTACAAGCACCTGACCGCTCACATCCGCAAAGTCCAATATCCTCCCTGTCTGCATTTCTTCTATATTATATGGAGTATCAAAATATTCTCCATTTCCGTTTAAGATATTCACAGCATCCGCAAGATTTTTTACGGCAAATACCTGCATGTCCGATACCAATGCCGCCTCTCCTGCATTTTCCCATGGAACCATACATTTTTTCATTCCTCTTTCTTTTGCCTCCGCCACCATTGGCAAAATTCCATTTACCGGTTGTACTTTTCCATTCAGTCCAACCTCTCCCGCTACAAAATATTCCCTGACCATTTCCTGTCTGATATACCCGAATGCGGTAAGGACTGCCACCGCAACCGGAAGGTCAAACCCGGAACCGGATTTTCTGATATTCGCAGGCGTAAAATTGATCGTAATATGCTTTGGAGGCAGGGCAAAGCCACAGTTTTTCAATGCTGTACGCACTCTCTCTTTGGCTTCCTGCACTTCCGAAGCAAGAAACCCTACCATTTCAAACACAGGCAGACCATCACTCACATCTGCTTCCACAGAAATCGGTACACTCTGGATCCCGTGTATGATTGCCGTTGATACAATACTATACAACGTACTCCTCCTTTTTATTCATTTTTCCTCTGATTTATCTGATGATCACAGCAGAAATGCTGCAACTGATCTGCACCAGCATATGCCAGCCGGTGCATCTGACAACTGAGCAGTCTGTGCTCAGTTTCCTAGACTTTATCCAAATCCGAACATAAGGCGGCGACATCCGCCGTCGCCTAAGTATAACACATTCATAGTAGCAAGTACAACCTTATTCGCAAAAACTTTTTTTTTTAATTTATCCAGCGCCTTTTTTTCAATACGCGAAACGTAAGAACGTGAAATTCCAACCGCAGAAGCAATTTCCCTCTGCGTCATCGCCTTATTTCCAAATAATCCGTACCGGTGTACAACAATATACAGTTCCCGTTCCTGCAGCACTTTCGGAACCAGTCCAAGCAGCTTTTCAATCTGTCTTGTACGTTCCATCATCTCCACAACATCCGGCTCCTCACTCTCTACAATATCAAGCAGATGGATCTGGTTTCCCTCTTTATCCATACCGATCGGTTCATATAATGATACTTCACGCGACACTTCTTTTTTGCGCGAAAATACATCAGAAGTTCATTGTCGATACACCTGGCTGCATAAGTTGCAAGCCTGCTCCCGTAATCTTCCTTGTAGGTTGCGATCGCTTTCATCAGTCCTATCGTTCCGATCGAGATCAGATCTTCCATATCTTCTTCCGAATTCTGATATTTTTTTGCAACATGTGCAACCAGCCGCATGTTATGAAGTGTCAGTTCATTTCTTGCTTCAAGGCTACCTTTTTTTTAATTTTTTCAGGCATTCGTTTTTCCTGCTCTGGCGTAAGTGGGGATAAGAATGTTTTCAAAACGCACCTTAAAAGCTTTATTAATACATTCTATGTTTTGACCAGGGTGTGCGTGCTTTTCCCCATTTATTTTTCCTAAGTTTTATTATATAATGTCCGTATGATTCGACAATTCACATACCGGATAGAACCGGAATACGACTCCTTTACTATTCGGGAATACCTTTCATTAAAAGGCTATCCCAATGCAGTATTTGTACAACTGAAAAAAACACCCGAAAGTGTTCTGCTAAACGGCATATGGCTTATATGCGCACAAAGTTATCCGCCGGAGATGAACTTTTTATCCGCTTGGAAGAAAGCACTTCCTCCGCGCACATTTTACCGGTCTCCATGCCGCTTTCGATCTGTTATGAGGACGAGGATATCCTCGCCGTAAACAAGCCGGCTCAAATGCCCGTTCACCCTTCTCTGAATCATTACGATCATACGCTTGCAAATGCCGTATGCGGCTATTACAATGACCAGGAGATTCCATATACTTTCCGCTGCGTCAACCGCCTTGACCGTGACACGACCGGACTCACTCTGATCGCAAAGCACATGTTAAGTTCCGCTATTTTAAGTACCGCGGCAGCCAGACGTGAAATATCGAGAGAATACATTGCCATTGCCTCCGGAAAAACACCCGAATCCGGAACGATTGATGCTCCGATCGGACGTGTTGCCGGATCGACAATCGAACGGCAGATTGACTTTGAAAACGGAGAACGCGCCATCACGCATTACAGACGTCTTGCTTATCATGACGGATTGTCCCTGTTATCGCTGCATTTAGAGACCGGACGTACCCATCAGATCCGTGTTCACTTAAAATCAATTGGACATCCGCTGATCGGGGATTTTCTTTACAATCCGACGGACACAACAATAAAGCGGCAGGCACTTCACTCCTACCGCTTAACGTTTTCGCATCCCATCACAGGAGAATCTTTTGTTCTCACTGCTCCTCTTCCAGATGATATGCACTGCCTTTTTCCAGATTTTTCCTGAGATTTATGAGGTATTCTTTTTCATAGGGAACTTTTCCCTTTAATACCTCATATTTGAGGAAATGATTCACTTCATCTTCCCCTTTTACCGCCAGCATCACCAGTAATAATTCCAGCATGGCTTTTGTGTCTTCATTTAAAATATAATATTTTCTGCCCTTCAGATAATACTGGAGCGGACTGTCCAGTTTGAATTTATCACGCTGATAATTCTTTGATGCAGAAACGCGGTCCACATACATCTCCGCTACATACTTAATCGGCATCTTCATGCCACAGATCCCGCGATGTGTTTTTTGTCCATCTCTTCCATCACCGACTCCATAATCAATCCAGTACTCCATATGATGTTTATTTCGTCCTTTATGGTGAAGCCATGCCGCAGAATACCCTTTATCTTCACGTTCTGCGTTATTCGGACTCATTGTCCCCTGATAATATTTGCATCCCACCAGAAATTCTGTCGGTGTATACTTCGACATGTCATGCAGCAGTCCCTGCTTATAAAGTCCGATCTTAAAACAGCCTGCCCGGACCAGATTTTTGTGATGCAGGATCGTGCATAAATGTTTCCATGCCTTTATCATGTTCTTTTACCCTCTTTACTACTTTTATATTCCAATTACAATATTGATCGACTGCCCCTCGATCGCTAAAAGATGCTGATCCTCGAGGATTTCTTTTTCCGGCAGGAACGAATTTTCCGCTGCCGTAGTCATCAAAAGATACCATTTCTTGTTCTGCGGAAGTTTCGGCAGCGCAAGATGCGACAGACCGCTGTGAAAATTATAGCCGATATAGATATAATCATCCGGTGTCTGATCTGTCTTCTTTTCATATTCGCCGCAATACAGAATCCCCGCCGCCTGTCTGTCAGCCGGTATCGAAGAGATCCATGCGCTCTCCCCATGATAGGAAAGATCTGGGAAACCTTTCCTGCCGTAATCATTTAATTCCATCGGATGTTCTGATGCGATGATCGGATGCTCCTGCGGAAATCCGTCAGATTTTTTATGAATTCAGACAGCCAGGTTTCCTTCTTTTGTTTCTTCCAGTTCAGCCAGCCGGTCTTATTGTCCTGACAGTAGGCATTGTTATTACCCTGCTGTGAGTTTAAGAACTCATCGCCCCCTAAAACCAATGGAACACCCTGTGCCAGAAACTCCATTGCCAACGCATTTCTAACCTGTTTTTTCCGCAGATTATCAATGTATCTTTTTCTGGTATTTCCCTCCACGCCACAGTTACTGCTGTAATTGAAACTGTTTCCATCACAGTTATCTTCCCCGTTCTCCAGATTGTGTTTTTCACAGTAGGAAAACAGATCCCACAATGTAAATCCATTATTATTAGTAATGTAATTGACAAACCCTTCCACGCTGTTTTGCTTTCTCTGCTGGCAGAAAAACTCGTTAAGGTTTCCTTCCATATGGTTCAGCATTTTTCTCGCCGGGTACAGGTATTCATCACTGTATACATATAAATGATGATATTTTTTTGCATTTTCCAAAAGGATCGGATCAAAATGTGTATAAAACAGCTTTGTCCGGCTGAGCAGAAGGTCCTGTGCCGCCGCCGTAACAGGCAGTGAATCCCCCTGAAGATGAAATCCATCCACATGATACTCACGAACCCAGAACCGAAGTGCATCTAAAATCACATTCTGGTTCATCCCCGGCGCAAAATAAAATTCCATCACACATTCCATGCCGTTCTCATGCAGTGTATGTACCAGTTCCCGAAACTCAGACGCTGCATCTGCACTGCTGCTGTAGGATGCCTTCGGTGCAAAATAATTGCCGGGAACATACCCCCAGTAATTAATCTTTTCCACCGGCTGTACACTTTCCGGTTTGATCAGATCTTCTCCATGACTTTCCCACTTAAGGTAATCCGGCAGTACCGTTTTCTTTGGGATCACCTGTTCCTCAAACTCGTAGGCAGGCATCAGCTCTATGGTCGTAATGCCAAGTTTTTTCAGATATGGGATTTTATCTGTAATCGCTCGGAATGTCCCCCGTTCTTTTCTCGGACAGGATGTATCCTCCATGGAAAATCCCCGCACATGCAGTTTATACATAACCATCTGCTGCCGTTTAATCTCCGGCTGTCTGTCGTTTTTCCAGTCAAATGCCTGCGGATATGCACCACCACAGATAAAATAATCCTTCTCACTGCGGGTTTTGTCATTCCATTTTTCCCTGCCGATAATACGGGTTGCATAGGTATCCGTAATGATTTTTCCGTTTATCTCATAATTGTATCTTAAATTTTTCCATAACTTACCGGTTACGGCCACAGAACGCACGGATCCCCGGCAATATTCCTCCGGTACTAAAATTTTGCAGACAGGTTCTGCTTTTTTCCCATAAAAAAGAATGCTGCAGTTCTCTTCTTTTTCCCCTTCGAACGTAAAAATCACTGCATCATCCTTTTTCTGTACTCCTAACTTTTCGTAATTGCCTTCTCTGATCGTGTAATCCATGCTGTCTGCCACCTTTTCTATCGTACCCCAGTATCTTTTTCTAATAAAAATAGTATACCTTTTTTTTCACATTTTGTATAGAAAAATATGTTCAATCACATCCGATTATGTTATGATGTCATTGTCTTTATTAGGACCACTATAAAAAAGAGAGGTATCGGCATGAGCGATTTCAACCAGAACAATGACGATGAAGATATCGTTGTAACCCTTGATCTTGACGACGGAAGTCAGGTAGAATGCGAAATTCTTACCATTTTTACAATTGGCGAACGCGATTACATCGCACTTCTTCCATTGGATGAAAATGGCGAGGAAAACGAGGAAGGCGAAGTATTTATTTATCGTTATTCCGAAGACAGCGAAGGCAATCCTTCCCTTGATAACATTGAGGACGATGAAGAATACGAAGCTGTATCCGACCGTTTTGACGAACTTTTAGACGAGGCAGCCTTCGAGGAGATGGATGATTAATCCTTCTTCTTTTCCGGTGGCTGCGCTTCTTTGATAAAACGGGAAATTTCTGCATCTTTATGGTTCAGTTGTCTGACTGAAAAAAGATGCAGATTTTTTTTTGCTCTCGTCATTCCTACATAAAACATCCTTCGCTCTTCTTCCACTTCCGGTTCTAGCACTGCTTTTTTGTATGGCATGACACCCTCATTGACGTCAATGATATAGACATTTTCATATTCCAGACCTTTTGCACTATGTAATGTTGCTAACGCAACACTGTTCGGGTTCTGATTCTGCACGCGGTAAAATTCCTGCAGCTCTTTTGTGTAATTTTCAATGTGGTCAAACCACGCATCATAAGTCTTATATTCCCTCGCTGCATCCAGGAGCTCATCCAAAACATCAAACAGATCATCCGCTTTGATACGTCTGTAATCCGCATATTCTGTACAAAACTCATCATATCCGATTGCCTTCCGGATGTAATTGATCGCCGCATACGGACTTAATCTCTCTAACATACGGATATCGCCCTCTAATTTTTCGATGCGCTTTGCCACCCACGGCTGTTCCTCATAGTACCACTCCCACACATCAAATGCCACGGTCTCCTCGTCTAGCGATTCCCGGCTGATATAGCGTTTCGGACGGTTCATGATCTGCAGGAAATCCCTGCGTTCCCTGCTTCCCATCGCAATCCTTATGTATGCAAAAATATCTTTTGCGATCCAGTGCTCGTATAAGTTCGGCACGGTATCTCTCGTTCGGAATGGAATATTATACTCCATCAGCTGTTCCATCAGAAGTCGCGGCTGTGTATTGGTGCGGAAAAGCACTGCAAATTCTTCATATTTTGCGCCTTTCTCCACCGCCTCCTGAATATCCCAGATGATTCTTGCATTTTCTTTGCGCTGGCTTTCAAACAACTGCCATTCAACCGGGATATCCCCCTGATCCGCCGCCTCTATTTTTTTCTGAAAGCGTTCCTTATTGTGGCCGATGAGATATCCGGCACTTGTCACAATGTTTTTTACGGAACGGTAATTCACATCTAAAAGAACCGTCTCCGCCTCCGGGTAATCATCTTTAAAGTGTAACATGATCTCCGGCTTCGCGCCCCGGAAACGGTAGATTGACTGGTCATCATCCCCCACGATAAACAGATTTTTCCTCTCACCCGCTAACATTTTTATAATGTCATACTGGATCCGGTTGATGTCCTGAAACTCATCGATCAAAATATAGCGGTATTTATTCTGCCATGCAGCAAGAATATCGGCACGCTGTTCAAAAAGTTCCTTCGTGTATACTAACATGTCATCAAAATCAATCAGTCTGTTTTTGTACAAAAATTCATGATATTGGCGATAAACCTTTCGGAACACGGTCTCCGCACAGTTTTTCGAATAATAGTTGGCGATTTCTATCCCGGAATTTTTGACCAGACTGATCTCCCTAACAGAGATGTGATAAACTCCGTCTCATCCTCATAGGTCAGATGTTCTTTCGCTATGATCTCACGCATACACTGGTAGCGCTGTTCCTCCTGGCAATATTGTCTGCGCTGTAATTATATGCATGTTTTAAAATAGCAAAATATACTGCATGAAACGTGCCAAATGTCACCGGACATGACCGGTTCATTTTCCGCTGAAATCTTCGCTTCATCTCCGTTGCCGCAGCTTTTGTAAACGTAATGACAAGGATCTGTGCCGGATCTATCCCACATTCTTCGATCAGATATTTTGTACGTTCGGTGATTACAAGAGTTTTTCCGGAACCCGGTCCGGCAAGAACGAGCATCGGTCCGTTTTTGTGATGGATTGCCCGTGTCTGTGATGCGTTAAAGCTCATAGATTACCTCAATTCATAGATTTGAAACGGCAGGGAAATTGAAAATCTCCCTGCCTGATAAAAAACTCTTACTGCTCTAATAATTCAATACCTTTTTTGATGCGGGCAATGGACTCTTCTTTTCCAAGTACCTCCATCAGCTCTGTCGCTCCGCCCGGTGTCATCTGTTTGCCGGAAACAGCCGTACGGATCGGCCACATAACATAACCGTTCTTCACGCCGGTCTCTTCCACATATTTTAACAATGTGGCATATAATGCATCATGCTGTAATCTTCCTGTGCCTCTAACAGAGGAAGTACATCTTTTAATACTTTTAAGGAAGTTTCCGCATTTGTCTTCATCTTCTTGTGTGTGTACATTGCCACATCATATTCCGGAAGTGCCTCAAAGAAATCAATATGCTCTTTGATATCCGGGAATACTTCGATTCTGGTTTTTACCATTGCTGCAATCTTCTTTAAATCAAGATCCTTTGTGATCACCTCGCGGATATACGGCTCTGCTTTTTCATAAAAGCTGTCAAAATCCATCGCTTTGATGTATTCGCCATTCATCCATTTTAACTTTGTGTAATCAAAAACTGCCGGTGATTTGCTGATTCTGTGGTAATCAAATTCTTTGATCAGCTCATCTAAGGTAAAAATTTCTCTGTTATCTTCCGGACTCCAGCCAAGCAATGAGATATAGTTTACAACTGCTTCACTTAAAAATCCCTGCTCTAATAGATCTTCAAAAGAAGAATGTCCGCTTCTCTTAGAAAGTTTCTTGTGGTTTTCATCCGTGATCAGCGGCAGATGGATGTAAACCGGTGATTCCCAGCCAAATGCATCATACAGACGCTGGTATTTCGGCGAAGAGGAAAGATACTCATTTCCACGTACCACATGTGTGATGTTCATGGTATGATCGTCAACCACGTTTGCAAAATTATAGGTCGGATATCCATCGGATTTGATCAGGATCATATCATCAAGTTCTGCATTATCACCGTGATATCTCCGTATAACTCATCATGGAAGGTCGTTGTTCCTCGTTCGGGATGTTCTGACGGATGACAAACGGTTTGCCAGCAGCAAGATTTGCCTCCACTTCTTCTTTACTTAAATGCAGACAGTGTTTGTCATACATCATGATCTCTTTACCGTCCACTTCTGTTTTTAAGGACTCTAAACGCTCCTTGTCGCAGAAGCAGTAGTATGCTTCGCCTTTTTCTACTAATTCTTTGGCATATTTCATGTAGATGCCGGTCTTCATACGCTCACTCTGCACATAAGGACCATAACCGCCATCCTTATCCGGTCCCTCATCATGAACCAGACCTGTTTCCTCTAATGTGTGATATATGATATCAACTGCACCTTCCACAAAACGCTCCTGATCCGTATCTTCGATACGAAGCATAAAATCTCCGCCCGCATGTTTGGCAATTAAAAACTCATATAATGCAGAACGCAGATTTCCCACATGCATTCTTCCTGTAGGACTTGGTGCAAATCTTGTTCTTACTTTGCTCATTGTTTGTTTTCCTCCTGTATTCTCATTTTCCGTTTTATAATCCGGAAAAGATTTTCAAAACGCCGTACACGTCATTATATAACAATTTTTTCTGCCTGACAAGCTTACAAATTGAAAACAGAGACAGGATTTTTCTCCTGTCCCTGCGCTGCCCAGCTATTATTTTATTATTAGATACCTTGCCGACATTATATTTTGGTAAATATTGCGGTTTCTTTCTTCAAATCGGTTGCAATCTCAAAGTTCTCATCCATACGGTTCGAGATATTTTCCATATCCGTAACCAGCACCTGCGTGCTGTCTGCTGCATTGCTGACTCCCTTTGCGCCCTCCTCGATGGCATGTGCGATCGTATTGATGGACCTTTGTATTTCAACCATTGTATTCTTCAACGAATCTGTCTTTGATTCAAACTCGTTCATGACATTCTCTATGTAGGTCGCCTTATTTTTATATTCACTTCCGGCCGTTACGAATTCTTCAAACTCTGGAAGAATCGACTCGTTCATATATTGTACCAGTCCATTTGCATTGTCTGCTAAATTATGCACTGCCTGAGTCACAACACTGTTGATCTGCTGGATACGGTTTGCAGCTTCCTGACTGGCAGCTGCAAGCTGACTGATCTCTGTTGCAACAACAGCAAAACCGCGTCCTGCATCCCCTGCTCTGGCTGCTTCAATAGATGCATTTAATGCTAGCAGGTTTGTCTGGCTTGCAATATTCAAAATATCATCCGTCAGGCTATTTACCTGATTTACACTGTTACTGTCCTCAATCGCCCTGTTTAATACCTCAAGAATCTCATTGACTTTCGTGCCGGTAGATTCCATATTAGAACGCGCAGCAGATTCCATGGAATCCGCATGACCTTTCATTTCTTTCGTATAATTATTAATCTCAGTTGTACGCTCCGCAATCTGATTTACCTCTCCCGCAACAGATTCCGTATTGGAATTGATCAAAGCAGCATTATCTGACATCTCCTGCATGGTAGCTGAAAGTTCCTCCGTTAATGCAGACAGATCAGACACACTGCTGTTTGATGTCATAACACTTTCACGGACTTCATTGACTACCGTTTCCATACGTTTTGAATTATGAATGATCGTTTTAAAAATATCCTGTAATTTTCCCATGAAAAGGTTGATGCCACTGCCGACTGCTGCCACTTCCTGATTCTCCATAATGGTTACTCGTCTGGTCAGGTCTCCTTCTCTTCTGTCTATATCATCAATAATCTCATTGATCTCATTCTTCGTTTTAGAAAGTGGTACGATTACCATCTTCAGTACAGAAAATACCGCAAACAGCAAAGATGCCATGCTGACAGCAATCGTAACGAAGCTGACCGTCAACGAATACTTATATACCTTGGTCAATTGCTGCTTTGCTGTATCTGCGTTATTGTTTACCACTTTCTGGATTGCCATGATATTCTGATCTATCTTGTCTGCATACTCTGAAATTGCACCGTTTGCCAAAGCATACGCAGCCTCTTTGTCTCCATTGGCGCTGTATGCCATAAGATTTGCATTTTCATATTTCAAACCTTCATAATTTGACAATATCGCCTCGTAATTTTCGCGGTCTGAATCATCTATAAACTGTTCAAAATCTGACAGATACTCATCAAGCACCGTCTGTTCTGAACGTATGACATCTACAAGAGAGATCATTGAGTCAAGATCTGTTGCTACAATATGTGACAATCCAAGCCGATGAATCTTTTCTGTTTCTATCTGAATTGATCCCAAATCTGCGATACAGACCATATAACCATTCGCAATCTGTGTTGCATTCTCATTAACCTTACGAATATTTTTTACTGCCAGAACACTCGAAATAATAGATATAATTCCAATAACAAACACCGGAATCAATATGATCATTTTCGTGCTGAAACGTCCCTGTTTTTTCATAATGTGATCTGTCTCCTATCCTTTATTTTGCTGCGGATGCTGTTATTCCTTCAACAAGTGTATCCATAATTTCCTGCAGATCCTGACCGGATGGGTTACCAGCTGCCATCGTATCACTAAATGCAGAACATGCATCCCAGTAACTGTTTCCAACGCGCTGCAGTTTACCAAATTCTGATTGTGCAATAACAGCCTGAATTGCCGGCACCTGTTTCACCGCATCCGAAGCCGCTGCATTCGTATTCGAAGGTCCCTGATTTCTCTCTTCAAAACGGATCGTCTGGTTCTCTTCATTTGTAAGCCAGTCTGCAAGTTTTGCTGCCCATTCCGGATATTTGGAATATGCATTCACGCCCATCATTTTATAACCGGTAAAAGAAGACATCTGTACCTGCTGCCCTGCCACCGTGTAAGTTGGAAGTTTTACGGCTCCGTAATTATCGCCCCATGCTTCCCTGACTGAAACTGCATTCCATACGCCACTGATTCCCGCACTAACCGTACCATTCTGTACTCCTGTAATGAAATCCCCATCCGGCTGGCTGATAAATGCCGGATTGGTTGCGATATTTAAAATGGCCTGTGCCACATCAACGCCTTTAATTGCACCATCTGTGGCATTCCAGTTACAGTAGTTTGTCACGCCATCATCATTAATACCAAACTCCAGACCCGTATTACCAAAAAATGTATACAGATACCAGCCCGAATTAAACTCCATGGAAAATGATTTGCCCGCAGCATTCAGTGCCTCTAACATGCCGTCCATCGTCTGGACATCTTCATCGGAAAGAACATTTTTATCATAATAAAGGAAGTATCCGTTATCTGCCGTCATTGGGTAAGCATATAAGATATCATGAATGGATGCAGCAGAAACCGACTCTTCTAAATTCGCACTCTTTACTTCTTCTGCATTTGGCACCGGATATAATGCACCAGCGGCAACCATTGCAGAAAGCTGATCATCCGCAAACGGGAAAACATCCGCCCCGTTATGAATATCTCCCAAAAGAATATCCTTTGTATCAGAATCAGCATTTTGTTCCAATGTAATCTCAAACTTTGCCTGTCCTGCATATTTCTGTTCAAAGCTGTCTATCATCTGGTTTAACATGTCGAAGTTGTCTTCTTCCGACCATACTTTAAGCTGTACCACACCATTATCCGCCTCAGCATCTCTTTCTGTCATCTCCGTAGATACTTCTGCTCCCGGCATTACCGATTCCACAGCACCACTATTCTTTACATTTTCTTTATCAGCTGTGAAGCCGCAGCTCCTAACATCATACATACAACTGTCGTAAACAGCATACCTGCAACAATTCTTTTATTCATTCTTATTCCCCTTCTCTGTCTTCTGCTGTTTTAATACCAATATCTTTTATATTATACTCATTTTGATATTTTTCAACATTTTTTGCGCTCTTTTTCGATTTGATAATACGCATTTTTTACCTTTTTATATGATGTCTGCTAAATGAACCAAAATCATCATTTTTACATATCTTATTGTAAACCTGATATTGAAAGGAATAACTTATTATGAGACCTTATCCTATGTCCGGGAACAGCAATCGTTCCTGCGACCGTTTATCTGTTTCACATCCTGCACACCGTGCAGGTCTGGACTTTTGCACAGAATCTGCATCCTGTGCAGATTCTGTTTCCTGTTCAGAAAATATAAGAACCATTTCTGATTATGTACTCGCCATGGCATACGTCCCCTGGCAGCATTTTTCTACTGTTTATGAACCGGATCGTTCACTCAGTGCCGGGACTATTTTTCCAGAACTGGATAAACCATTTTTAGCCGCAAACGGAGGTAGATGCCGATGATGATCAGTCAGATGAATCAGTCCCAACTCCTCCACTGGATCGATATGGTCAGCTTTGCTGTCGTAGAAATCACAGAATATCTCGACACGCATCCTGACGATGAAGAAGCTTTAAAATATTTCAATCACTATGCTGACTTAAGACGCACTGCACTGCGTGCATATGCGCAAAATTATACTCCGCTTACCATCGACACCGCAAATCCTGATAATTACTGGCGTTGGGCATCGGATCCATGGCCATGGGAAGGAGGTGACTGTTAATGTGGAATTATGAAAAACGTTTACAATTCCCAGTCAACATTACAAGACCCAATGCCAAAATCGCACAGATCATCATCAGTCAGTATGGAGGACCAGATGGAGAGGCGGCCGCATCGTTCCGTTATCTGTCACAGAGGTATAGTATGCCATATAATAAAGTAGCGGGACTGTTGACAGATATTGGGACGGAGGAATTAGCCCACCTCGAAATGATTGCCGCCATCGTCCGCCAGCTCACCAAAGGCTTAAGTGCTGAAGAACTTGAGGCCGCCGGTTTCGCTCCTTACTATGTCGATCACACGGCCGGGATCTGGCCGCAGGCAGCCGGCGGTATTCCGTTTAATGCCTGTGAATTCCAGAGCAAAGGCGATGCGATCACGGATCTTTTTGAAGATATGGCTGCGGAGCAGAAAGCCCGCACCACCTACGATAATATTTTACGTCTTGTCAAAGATCCGGAAGTCTGTGAACCGATCCGTTTTCTGCGCCAGCGCGAAATCGTGCATTTCCAGCGTTTCGGTGAAGGCCTCCGCCTGGTTCAGGAAGAACTTGACAGCAAAAACTTTTATATGTGCAACCCGGAATTTGATCTGGGATGTGGCAAATAGACTGCATGTTCTGCAAGCCGGCTTGTTGTCACAAACAACATTTTGCATTCTATTAGCATGAATAAAATACTGCGTACAATATGCCCCTCCGGCATTTGTACGCAGTATCCATATATTTCTCATCATACCACAACTTATTCAAATCAAACATTACACAGGCAGACCTGACACACCGGACAGAAACTTACATCGTTTCCATCAACCGGTCAATTGCATTGATGATCTCATCGATTTGTGGTTTCATGCTTCCAGCCTTTGAAGAAAGTTTTAACGCTTCCTCCCTCTGATTTTTCATTTCTTCGACATTATATTCCATCCGATCCCTTAATTTCTGTCTGCGCAGGATTAGGCCGTGCTTCACCTCAACCATTTCCCTGGGATCAATCAGCTGCTGCCTGCGTGATCCAGACCTGTGCATCATATAACTGATACTGGTTCAATGCCCGCACCAGTCTGCCATTAAAGTATTCAAGATCCTCATTTGTGCGTTGATATTTTTCACGTTCACGCACTGCATCCATATAATACTGCCACAGCTGATTTAATTCTGAAGCTCTTCTTACATGATACTTCTCACAGGCATAATCAATGGCATTCGTGATATTGACATATTTAAACTTTACCTTATTAAGTAAAAGAATTGCCTTATTTGCACTTCGTTCCGCTAACTTGATCTCAGAGTCATTGTGCAGCATCTTTAAATAATCGGCACACACCGCCACTGCAGTGACAAAAATAAGTACCATCCATGCATAATATGTATCAACCTTAAATCCAAGCTGTAACGTGATAAGTGTCACTGCCACTGCTGCCACAATTGCAAGAATGATGTATAATAAATTCTTTAAACTTTTCTGCTGGTGCATCAGATATTCACGGTGTAAAAGCCATCTGGATTTTTCCCGTTCAAGATATTTCATATCCTTTTTTATAGTATCCTGATAGATTCATTCGAGCTAAGGCGTTTGATTGCATCCGGCATGGTTTTTTCTTCCTGCTGAAGCTGCGTAAACTGTGCATCTGTCAGTTTTTTTTCTGAATTAAGGAAAATATTTCTCGCACTGTTTAACTGAACGACATTCTGTGCCACATCCGCAATTTTTTTCTTTTCAGGTTCCGGAAGATCTTCTAATTTCTGGACATCATTCAGATAAGACGTGACTGTTCGGTACTCCGATTTTTCCTCCTCGATTTCCCTTGTGATATCGATCATCTGCTCTAATCGTTCCACAACATACTGCTCCACCTGTTTCGGATCTTTTATGTTATTTTCCGTCAGCACAGTCTGGCTCAGATCATCCATTTTTTCTTCAAACTGCGTTTTTCCATCTGTCAAAAAATTTCATTTATACCATACAATCCTTCCTATACTGTTTTTTCCATTCCTCAAGCTGCGTCTCCCACACATTTTCATCCCCCGGATCCCACTCATCAAGCATTGTCTCAAACTGACATATCGCATCACTTCTACTGCAGCTGCTCAATTCATCTGCAATCTTTTTTGCTTCCTCCGATGCTATTTTAAAATATTCCCTCCTGCGTTCAAATGCCCGCTCATCATGATTACAGCGGCATGCCATCAGGCACTCTTTCAAGGACTCTTTATCACTGCTTTTTTCATATGCCCTAGCATAGCAGTCAGCTGCCTGTTCAAACAAAAACAGCCTCGCATATGCGGTACCAAGATTGTGCCACACTGCGCCAACCATCTGTGGCATTTCAGTTTCACACGATTGCAGAAGTTTTCTGTATTCTGCAATACTGCTGATGTATTTCCGGTTCTCCAGAAAACGGTCAGCTTTGATTTTCCCACATTCAAATGCCGACTTATGTTCCATTTCCTGAAGTGTATTCCGGATCTGCTTTTGTTCCTCTTTCGTACAATAACCACACGCTGACATCAGACAGCCGGTAAATTCAGACAAAACACCTCCGCCAGCCTTGATATTCCTTAGATTCTGTGCAATATCCGGCAAATGCTGTTCATTTTCCACCCAGTCACACAACTCGTCATCCATAAAGTCTGCATCCAATAGACAGGTATTATTTTTAATATAATAGCACAGTTCATCCAGCGAATAAACATTTAACGATACATTTTCAATATAATAGGGCATCGCCGCTAACTGCTGGCTGCATAAGATCAATTCGCCCATTCGTTTCTCCTGCCTCTCCTTTGTCTACTGTACATTTTCCAGTGACATCATATATTCCCATGTTTTGTCAGAACTCTTAAATATCTCCCCAAAGCCAAGGTCTTTGATCCTGATCTTTACTTCCATGTCGGAAACCGGCTGTGCTTTGATGCGAAGACGCGTTGTGCGTGGCGGACGTTCGGGAAGATCTGCAAGCGTGAGTTTCTCAATCTTCGCTTCCTGCTGTTTGGCAGCTGCAGCCAGAAATCGATCTCGTTTGATCCATCCAGCAATACTTCGCATTCTCCAACAGTCTCGTACCAGTTATCTCCTGCACTGATCAGCGTAAAAAACTCTGTTTTTCCCTGGCTCTGCACTTTCAGGCTTACATTCACTTTCATCTCATTATCGCCCATATAGACAAACTGCCAGCTGTTTTCTTCCGTCATACACTTTCTTGCCGCTGCATAACAGGCACCCTTGGAATAAAGATTTTTCCCCATAAAAACCCTGCGGCCTTTGCACAAAAAAGAAAGGGACTCCTTCATCCATTCACCATCAAAACCGTCTCCGGTCAGGTAAACTGCCGAAACAATATGCCCTCCTGTCACTTCTGATACGATTTTTAAAAAGCTGGCATCTTTATTTGCCCGGTCTATATTCCGCTGTTCCTCACTGATCGTGACAAGCTGCGGCATGGTTCTTTGATCCCGTTCCAATCTCCTGCACCAGACCTCATCTCCCCGGTTGTCAAACAGACACACATCATGCAGCCATAATTCTTTTTGCTGGCTGAATGCGAAATAATAAAAACTCTCTCTCCTGTCAATGAGTGTCAGCTTTCCCTCCGGTATTCCAATTCTTTCTGCTACCTGAAGAAAGAGCTCCGTCACCTCCCGCGACAGCTGTTCAAGCGTGATAACCAAAAAGTCAGGTATCACAGGATTCCCCAGTTTTCCCGCAAGATATACCAGCTTTTTTATGTAGAGTGCTAACAGTTCCTGTGCCTTATAAGTTTCCCCCTCTATGAAAAACTCTTTTCCCGCAAGAGCTGCCTGCAGCAGACCGGATACTGCTTCCTCTCCCTGCAAAAGTGCCAGACGTTTTGCCTCCTCACCGATAAACCACTGACCGATCCCATGTTTTTTGGCAAGTATCAGAGGAATCTGGTATACTTCACTGCCTGCCACTGTGCTGACAGTCTCCGGTTCTTTCATATTCAATTGGAAATAACTGATCACGGCATTGTCATTATCAAGATCAATGCAAGATAATACGACGTTTTTTCCACTTTTCTCCCTCTTACTTATAAAATACGGAATACCTCATTCGTTACCATCTGCATTCCATAGTATTGTTTCATTTCTCTCTTTTGCATCTCACGTTCTCCCATCGCGTGATGCATCAGCATGTCATTCAACATTTCATACCTTCCATGAGATTCTTCGTCCGGTACATTTCGGCAATTTAAGCAGGCACTTTCCGTTATCTTCTCCTCCGCCTTTTCCTGCTCTGTCATATAATAAAGTACAGACTCGCCAAAAAATAAGACAAATTCCTTGACAAAACACCATCAATAGACCTCATTTAACAAGTGACTGCTCGTAATGTTCTCCATCCAGGCTAAAATGAATCATAATTTTTTGTCCGGATCTGTATGATATTCCACAAACGCTTTGTCATACAAATGATACTTTAAACGTAATTCTTTCTCAAACTCCAGGAAAAATGCAAAGCAGCGGTTCTTAGACGTGTACTCTTCCAACAATTCATCTGCCACCTGATACATCGCATCTGATAAATGCTCTTTCTCTGAGAAATATTTCAGCAGCCCCAGTTTACACGCATCGTTGAGAGGATTTCCTTCCTGATAACGGGCAAAGATCTGTTCAAATACATACTCCGGTACCACCATATTCCTCACCAGCCATGCATCTGCAAAATACGATAAATATGCCATACAGATCAGTTCCCGTCCCCCGCCTTTTACATAACTCTCGTAGATCTCTTCAATATCCGCAATATAATCAGTCGAATACAGCATCTGGCTTAAAATACGTTCCTCAAGATCAAACGTGTCAATATCAAATGCTCCCGCAGCTTTCCAGATCTCCGCCATCGTCTTTGTTGCACCATTATAATATTTACAAAGATAGATAAGGATCACATCATTATAAGTGCCTCTGTAAAATACATGCTCTGCAAACCCAAGAAGGAAATCATCTTCCTCAAACCCTGCTGTATGAATCGCATAACTGCACAGAGAAACGCATGCAGCCGTATCCATGTGCTCATACCCACACTCTTCTGCCATGCGATACGCAGTTTCATACAAATGTTCTTCCGTCAGGTACTGCATCAGCATACGGCGCGCAGCTGCAGATAACAATTTATGATCCAGACCGGTCAGACAGCCCGCCTCATACTTCTTTTCCGGTAAAATGATATGATCTGTTCTGCAATTTCCCTTTTATAGCGGTCACTCACCTGCGGTGCTTTTAAAACAGTCCACACACCCGGAAAATCTGAATCATCCACTCCATCCGCAACTTTTTGCTGCATGGAATATAGAATATAGGATAATTCTCCCTGTGCAAGTTCTGTACACTTTTTCACACAATGGTTAATATCCATCAGCGGCTCTTCACAACAACCGATTTCCTCACAGAAACGATTACCATAAATGTCCTCCATGATCAGGCAGTAATCCTTTGTATATACAGTAAAGTATGCAGCCCCGTTCCGAATCACGGATTCCCTGTTATTCACATGATTGCATGCTGGGCTGCATGCATATTCATAAACTTCTATCTTTGCTGCCTGTGGATCCGTACAGATCATCTTGTGCGTAAAAAGAATTTCAGCTGCCCAATGCGCAATATCACTATTTATAATCCCCTGTTCAAACATTTCATCATATATCACGGCCAGATTATCATCGATATGACCAGCCTCCATCTGCTCCATCGCAAACCGTTCCATGATCGGCAGATATTTCTGATATACCTCAGGCTGCACCTTTTTTGCCGCAATAATATTGACAAATAAAACCGCTTTCTGCTGCCAGGACAATCCACTGTCATACTGAAAATACAGCTGAAGCATCTTTGGTACACGTTCTAATTTTCTTCCATCCAGTGATAAAAGATACGCTTCATACAGGCTCGTGATGCGGATCTCACGTTCAATTCCAAGTTCATACCAGTGATGATACTTTGCACCAAAGCACTGGCTGCGGATCAGATATCCTAACACCGCCGTCAGCATTTCATCATCCGGTTTCACCTCATAACACGCCTCTAAAATATGGTATAAAAACGGATGATATTCTTTTTTTTCTGAAATAAGCCCGGCCACCTGTATTGCTATATCCCGTGTCATAATGCCCCATCTTGCAGTCCAGTATAATATGCGAACCTCAAATGATCCAAGTCTCGCCAGTAAATATGGATCCTGCCAGATCAGATAATATGCCTCCAGATAAAAATACGGGCTGTTATCATAACGCATCCAGTCACGAATTGCTTCTAACCTTTCTGCCGGCTTCTGATAATACTCTTCTTTTAAAAATAACAGCACCCAGAACAACATCGAATTATCCGGATGCAATTTAAAAATCTGTTCCACTTCCGTCGTCAGACGATCCACATAGGACGGCTCCCGCTCCATCAATGTGCACAGATAAAGATAATACCCCCATTCCGGACTTTCATGATCCTCACACGTCCGTTTAAAATCATCTAATATCCAGGATGCCTCCTGTCTCTGGCGGTTGATGATCAGCGTCTGTGCCTTCATCAGTCCATAAATCTTTTCATTCTCACACAAAACGGAAAGATGATCCAAAATAACCCCCGACTGGTTTGCCCATACTCCGGTCACAATCCGTTTCAGGCGGTATTCCAGATAAAGCTGCATTAATTTTATGCGTGATTTCTGGATATCAAAAAAAACAGGTTCATCCTTCGTTTTATTTTCCTGCTTAGTCGTGGCACACACCGTATAGATCAATGGTTTCTGTCCCGGTATCTCCAGACGGATCTTTCCAAAATTCCTTCCCGCATGCATTTTTTCTGCCACAATATAATATTCCACATCACAGATACTTCCCACAAACATCTCATCGGTGACCCGTGGTTTCTTTAAAACCAGAAATTCTGCATCCGAATGGACTCTGATTTCAAGATATCCATGCTGGTTTCTGTTCACCTGAAAAGTTTCAAGTCTGTTTTCATGCACCTGGTAAAATATGGCACTGCTTTCTTCCAATGAAACCACAGTCCGCTTCTTTTTGTGGATTCCGATCAAAAACTCCTCCACTTTCTGTCCGGATGGTGTTCCTTTCGACAAACCCTCATATAAAAGCATCTCCCTTTTTTCATCCGGATGAAATATGTTTTTAAACTTGCCCGAATAAAACAGATGAAATGCCTCGTCAAAGTCGTTTTCTGATAATCTGGCAAAATCGGATAAATTTTTCACTTTGCAACCGAGGATTCTGCATACAGTTTTGAAACAGACACAACAAAAGAAAGGTTATATTCACCCTGTTCTACTACGATACAGAACTCTCCTTTTTGAATATCACCTTCGATCAGACCATAACTATGAAATTGGTAACGAATCCTTATTTCTTCCCCTTCAAACTGCGGTGTCAGACATTCCATCCTCGGATTGGAAGAATATACGATTCCACGCATCGGCACATGATTTGTGCTTGTGATCACGAAATCCCCCGAAATATCATTACCTTCCATTGCTGTGATGTCAATCTTATCCACAGAAATTGAAAGAGACGGCTTTAAGTGTTCGAATTTTCCCCTTGCCAGTTGTTGTATCCGTCTTCGCAAATCGACACCTGCTTTTTCTCTCTTAATTGCTTGCTTTTTCAATGACAATCATTATAATAGATTATAAACCAATTTGGAGGAGTTCGCAATGATAAAACACAAAGACCATTTTCACGGAAGTGATTTAGAAAAAATAGAACAGATTTACGGCATCAAAAAAGAAGAGATCGTCAGTTTTTCCGCAAATGTCAATCCGCTTGGCGTATCACCGCTTCTTCGGACCGCTCTCTCCGAGCAGATCGATGTGATCACGACATACCCTGACAGGGAATATACCTCCCTGCGCAAATGCATTGCAGAATACTGCGGCACCGAATACGAAAACGTCATCGTAGGAAATGGTTCCACGGAACTGATCTCTCTTTTTATACAGATCGAGCACCCGAAAAAAGCGATGGTCATCGGACCTACTTATTCCGAATATGAGAGAGAGATTTCACTCGGCGGAGGCACAACACTCTACTATCCGCTCCGTGAAAAGGACAACTTCCGCTTAGATGTCGACGATTTTATCTCCCATTTAAATGAAAGTATTGACCTGATCGTCATCTGCAACCCGAACAACCCTACTTCATCCTGCATCACCAGAACGGAAATGCGCCATATCTTAGATGCCTGCAAGGAACATGACATTTACGTTATGGTGGATGAAACTTATGTGGAATTTGCTGATAATATGGCTGAAATCTCAGCCGTGCCGCTGACAAACTATTATAACAACATCGTTATCCTGCGCGGCACCTCAAAGTTTTTTGCAGCACCGGGTCTTCGTCTCGGCTATGCGATCACAGCAACCGTGACCTGATCAAATCAATCAATACCAGGAAAAATCCGTGGACGATCAACTCCCTTGCTGTCGTTGCCGGAGAGACGATGTTCCGTGACACTGCATATATCAAAGCCACCAAAGATCTGATTTCTTCCGAGCGAGCAAGGATCTACCGGACATTCCAGAAAAGTCTGATTTTAAAGTGTATGAACCGAGCGGCAATTTCATGCTGGTACGCATTTTAAAAGATGATCTCACTTCACAGGATCTCTTTGACCGCGCAATTCGCGAGAAAATGATGATCCGCGACTGCTCCACCTTTCCATTTTTAGACAACAAGTACATCCGGCTTTGCATCATGAATCCGGAGGACAACGACAGACTGCTTGCATGTCTGCTCCGTTAAGTATTCATTAAGTATTAGCAGGGAAGTTTTTGGGACAACCCCAAAGCTTCCTTTTATTCATGATAATAGAATGTTCGCGGAGCGTGCATTTTATTATTTTGGGACATAAAAAACGACAGACCGTACGATCTGCCGTTTTTTTCATGGCCATAGATTCCTGCCGAATCCATACCATTGATTCTTTTTTCCCCCTGTAATTACATCATTCCCATGCCCGGGTTGCCTGCTGGAACTGCCGGAACATCTTCTTTGATGTTTGCAACAACAGACTCTGTTGTAAGCAGTGTAGATGCAACAGATGTTGCGTTCTGTAATGCTGTTCTTGTAACTTTAACCGGGTCAAGGATACCATTCTCAACCATATCTACATATTCTTCGGTTGCTGCGTTGAATCCGATACCGTCTTTGGACTCTTTTACTTTGTTGATGATAACAGCACCCTCAAGACCTGCGTTTGCAGAAATGTAGTATAACGGAGCTTCGAGAGCTTTTAAGATAACCTTTGCACCGGTCTTCTCATCACCCTCTAAGGTGTCAGCTAACTCTGCAACAGCTTTGGTTGCATGGATATATGCAGAACCGCCGCCTGCGATGATACCTTCTTCTACTGCTGCTCTTGTTGCATTTAAAGCATCTTCCATACGAAGTTTTGCTTCTTTCATCTCTGTCTCAGTTGCTGCACCGACACGGATGACTGCGACACCGCCTGCTAATTTAGCAAGTCTCTCCTGTAATTTCTCTTTATCGAACTCAGATGTTGTCTCCTCGATCTGTCCACGGATCTGGTTTACTCTGCTTGCGATTGCATCTTTGTCACCGGCACCGTCAACGATTACTGTGTTCTCTTTCTGAACTTTGACAGATTTTGCACGGCCTAACTGATCCATCGTTGTGTCTTTTAATTCCAGACCAAGATCAGAGCTGATTACCTGACCACCTGTTAAGATTGCGATATCTTCAAGCATTGCTTTTCTTCTGTCGCCATAACCAGGTGCTTTGACAGCTACTACGTTGAATGTACCACGCAATTTGTTGACGATCAATGTGGTAAGTGCCTCACCCTCGATGTCCTCAGCGATGATGAGTAATCTTGCGCCGCTCTGTACGATCTGCTCTAACAGAGGAAGAATCTCCTGAATGTTGCTGATCTTCTTATCTGTAATTAAGATGTAAGGATCATCTAATACTGCTTCCATTTTGTCCATATCTGTGCACATGTAAGCAGATACATAACCACGATCAAACTGCATACCTTCTACTAAGTCAAGCTCTGTCTGCATTGTCTTAGATTCCTCGATCGTGATAACACCATCGTTGGAAACTTTTTCCATCGCATCGGCTACCATGTTACCTACGTTCTCATCTCCTGCAGAGATTGCAGCTACTTTTGCGATCTGGTCTTTTCCGTTTACTTTGGAAGACATTGCAAGGATTGCTTCTACAGCTTTATCTGTTGCTTTCTTCATACCACGGCGAAGGATGATCGGGTTTGCACCTGCTTCAAGGTTCTTCATACCTTCCTGTACCATTGCCTGTGCTAAAACAGTTGCTGTTGTGGTACCATCACCTGCAACATCGTTTGTCTTTGTTGCAACTTCTTTTACAAGCTGTGCACCCATGTTCTCGAATGCATCTTCTAACTCGATCTCTTTTGCGATCGTAACACCATCGTTTGTGATCAGTGGAGCACCGTAGGATTTGTCAAGTACTACGTTTCTTCCTTTCGGTCCTAATGTTACTCTTACGGTATTTGCCAGTTTATCTACACCTGCACCTAATGCTGCTCTTGCTTCTGTGCCATATTTAATTTCCTTTGCCATATCTGTCTACCTCTTTCTGAATTTATTAATGATAAAAATATGTTTTACTCTACAACTGCGAGAATATCATTCTGTTTTACAATGATGTATTCTTCTCCGTCTAATTTTACTTCTGTTCCTGCGTATTTCGAATAAATTACCTTCTGACCTGCTTTTACCTGCATGGTAACTTCTTTTCCATCAACATTCCGCCAGGACCAACTGCTATAACTCTGCCTCCTGTGGTTTTTCCTGTGCACTGCTTGTAAGGATGATACCTGATTTTGTAGTCTCCTCTGCCTCACACTGTTTTAATACGACTCTGTCGCTTAATGGAACTAATTTCATGTTGCTTACCTCCTGCTTATGATCATCTGTTTTATTTCTTTTGAGTAGTTATTAGCACTCATTTCTTTTGAGTGCTAACTTATGGTTCATATAATAGATTTTTATATTTGAATCTGCAACCAAATATATTTCTATTTATAATTATTTATTCCAATATTTTCTTATTTTTTCTCTCTTTTTCTCGTTTTTTTATAAGTTCACTCATTTTCTGTGATTTTATACTTTTTTTATTTTTTCAACGGAGACTGTTTTACCGTGCGTTTTACGGTCTGTTTTACCGTCTCCTTCATTGCTTTATTTCCTTCCGTCCAAAGCAGTTTTAAGGCTCTTGAAAACAGTTTCTGCCGCTCCGGTGAAAGTTTACTGGTTTCCTTCATCAGTTCCTGTATTTTCTTCCATTTACTGTGGTAAAAATCATCTACCGTACGGATCCCGACTTTTTCGATCATATCAAATGCTGTCTCTACGATCTGTGCTCTCTCTTCCTCGTCTAACTGGTAAATCCATGATTTCATCGTTTCATCCAGCAACAGGCTCTGCGCCGCAACCTGATCTACATGTACAAAAGATCTTCCGAGTACCTCCCATGACATGGCATCGTGCTGCTGGATCCCGCTGTTTGAGCTCTTGACAACTTCAAACGACTCCTGATGCTCTAAGAGCATTCCGACAATGGAAGATTCCGGCAGGATCGTGTGCAGCTTTGGCAGCATGCGCTGGTACTCTGTGCTTTCCACCATATCGCTCCGGAATCCCGGACCATCATTGCTGTACACATTTAAAATCTGGTTCTGGATCTGCGGATCACATTTTACGGAGGCATACACGGCAAAATTTCCACCCTTTGAATGGCCGCCGACACGCACCCTCTGCTTTTTGTCTGTCACTGCACGGTTCAAATATTCCACTGCCCGGAGCTGTCCCGGCGTTTCTGACAGATAACCCATATTAAAATCTTCCCGCCAGCCCGTGATCGTGTTGTCCGTTCCACGAAATGCCACATACAGGCTGTCATCCGGCAGTTCCACACAGACCGCCGAAAACTGAAACTGTTCCTCATCCCGGATCTCGTTGACATAGCAGCGTAGTTTTACATTCGAAAAACGTTTTGTTTCTGCCATTTTCTCCATAACAAACGGAGCCGATTTCGTCATGGATACCCGCGCTAAGATTTCGTCTTTATCATTCTTTTCCCAAAATTGTCCGGATGCCTCCTTAAGCGGTACTGCCGGCGCATTTTCCTCTGCAGTAACGATCCCCTCAAAATCAACATATGCAAGCTGCGCTAAAATCAGATTATCAACTTCATTAAATTCATCTGCCTCAAACGATAAATCACCACGCCAGTCCATATAATCCATGATATTTGCCATTGTTTTCCCCCTGTCTTTTATTTAAATCAGCCCATAATGTTTCAGTCCGTTCCAGATCCCATCTTTATGGATATCTGTGGTAACAAATTCTGCCGCATTCTTTGCCACATCCGTACCATTTCCCATGGCAATCCCATGTGCCACAAATTCAAGCATTTCCACATCATTAGCGCTATCCCCGAATGCATAGGTATCTTCCTTTGCGATTCCAAGAGACGCACAGAGGCGCTCAATGCCGCTTGCCTTTGAATGCCCCGCCTGCCCGATCTCTAATATTCCATCCGGCTCATGGACGATCATATCAAACTCCGTTCCCAGTTCTTTTCTGACAAGTTCTACATCTGCATTTCCAAGTTCCGCACTCAGCTTATTTACCTCATATTGTGCAGTCCCGGTAATACTTTTTAAGTTTTCCCCAAGCTCATTTCTCAGATAAATGACATATGGATCGTCGGCAAAATCTTTTTCATCCACATAAATATAGTTCGGTCCCTCTAAGACCATCGGGATCTGATGTTTCCGCAGCACTGCAAGGATATGCCCGATCTGTTCTTTCGTCAGCAGCAGTTCAAACAGCTTTTCCCCCTCAAACTCGATATGTGTGCCGCACGCTGCCACGATTCCGTCAAATCCAAGTGCAAGTAATTTGGGACTTTTAATATTTGACCGGCTTCTTCCACTGCATAGAAATGCATAATAACCATTTTTTCTGAGCTCTTTTAATGCTTTTTTTGTACTTTCCGGAATATTCATTTTAAAATCCCACAAAGTACCATCTATATCAAAAAATACTGCTTTTTTCATTGTCGATTATCTTTTCCCTTTCTGCTGTGTTGTTTTTTATTCTAACAGAATTCATTCCTTAAGCAAAGTCTTTTCCTGTCTGAAACACGAAACCTGAAATGGACGGCTGCTGTTCAGACACAAAAATGCCGCGCAACTCTATTACAGGTCACGCGGCATAAATATGCACATGATTCTACTCGCGATGCAATGCCCCGCTCATATTATTCGCGATGCAATGCTCCGCTCGTTTTACTCGCGGTGCATGGAGAAGCTTTCCATGTCATAATTCTTTAAGTTGTCATGGATCGTACGGTCGTCTGCCTGTCCGATCAGTGTATCACGATTCTTCTTGGAAGAAACTGATCATTGAATGCACTTGGACCACCGACACAGCCGCCTTCACATGCCATACCTTCGATGAAGTCTTCCGGCAGTCTTGCTGCTTTTAACAGAAGTAATGCTTTCTTACACTCTGCCGCACCGTTTGCCTTGCATACGGTTGCTGCGATCTCATCGTTAGACTCTTTTAAACTCTCAAGTACTGCAGCTGTTACACCGCCGGAGTTTGCAAAACGTTTACCAAATGTAGAAGCTGTCTGGTCATCGTTTGCACATGGCTGTAACTCAACACCTTTTGCTTTCATCATTGCACGGATCTCGCTGTATGTTAATACATAATCTGCATTTCCCTCGATCTTCTGATCTGCCACTTCAGACTTCTTGGCAACACAAGGTCCGATAAATACAGTGATTGCTTCCGGATCTTTTGCTTTGATCAGACGTGAAACTGCACACATCGGAGACACTGTTGTGGACACGCACTCTGCTAATTCCGGATAATGTAAACGCACCATATTTACGAATGCCGGACAACAGGAAGTAACTTTCTTATTTCCCTCTTTATATGCCTCAGCCCACTCTTCTGCCTCATAAGCTGCCGTCATATCTCCGCCAAGACCTACATCATAGAAATCTGTAAATCCCATCTCTTTCATGCTTTCTTCCAGCTTGCCATGGTGATATCAACACCAAACTGACCTTCTGTTGCCGGAGCTGCCATTGCATATATATGCTTACCTGCTTTTAAAGCCTCGATAACCGGTACAATAAATGTTTTGGATGCGATTGCTCCAAACGGACAGCTGTGGATACATTTACCGCAGCGGATACATTTTTCTTTGTCGATCACGGAAATGCCATACTCATTGTATGTAATCGCATTAACCGGACAGCTGAATTTACATGGTCTCTTTAAATGTGCGATTGCATTGTAAGGACATGCCTGTGCACATCTTCCACACTCTTTACATTTGGAAGGATCAATATGGGAGCGGTCTCTTCCCGGCTCAATTGCGCCAAATTTACATGCATTGACACATGCTTTTCCAAGACAATTCTGACAGTTTTCTGTTACTGTATAACTGGAAATCGGGCAATCCTCACATGCGGAACTGATAACCTGGATCACATTTCCATCATCCTCTGCACCCGGTGCCTTGCCCTCTGCTAAACGGACTCTCTGACGGATGATCTCCCTCTCTTTATAAATACAACAGCGAAACTGCGGTGTCGGACCTGGAATGAGTTCTGTTGCGATGTGGTCTCTCTCTTCTTCAAGTCTGCCTTCAAATGCAAGCTTTGCGACTGTGTAGAGTACATCGTGTTTGATTTTAATCACATTTTCATCTGCATACATCGTGTTTTACCTCGCTCATCTTATCTTTGTTAACTTTTTAACCATCTTAGACATTATATATTATCTGTATGGAAATTCAAGTACTTCGCATGTTTTTATTGAGAAACACAGTAAGTTTTTCACCTCTTATTGAGAAAAAGCGCCTTTCATGCTATAATTAAGCTGTTCGTCTGCCTGACGATCATACATTTTACATAGGACTAAGAAGGTACTACCTGTACAAAACCGGAGATTTCTATGAATACATTTTCCAAACTTTACGATACAGAATTGCACAATCAGGAGATCAAATCAAATAAACGGACTTTAATGGGGTTTTGCTGGTTTTTCCTGACACTGCTGCTTGTCTGGGTTTTAACCATGATCAATTTCTTTCTGATCAGTAAATTTTTAATCAGTCTTTCACTGGGATTTACGGTACTCTTACTCATTCCTCCTGTCATTATCTATAAAAAGGCCGATCTCTCAAGTCCATGGATCAAATATTTATTTCTGGCATTGATCAGTATCATCTGCTCGATCATTACCGCACTGCTTACCTATCATGCAGTTTTGATTTTCGTTATGCCACTGTTATTTGCGATCCAGTACCGGAAACGTCAGGCGCTCTGGTTTTCCTTTATTTTTAACACGATTACCATGTTTATCAGTTCCTATGTGGGATTTTATTACGGACTGTGTGACCTGAATCTGCTCTTAGAGAGCACCCATACAAGAAACTGGTACCTGCAGACTATGACCGGTTCTTTTCTGCAGATTCCTTTTAATGAAAATCCTATGTTTATCATTGCCGTCTTTGAAGTTTTGCCGCGTACACTGATCCTGCTTATTTTTACGATCATGCTTCAGTATACTATCATCAGGAGTCACAATGATGCCCTCAGGATTGCAGAGCTTACCTATCGCAAGGATATGGATACCCGCACAAAGCTTTATAATAAGAATAAATACGAAGATATGGCTGTAAATTATTATCCATCCGTCGGATGTATTGCCGTTGCATTCTGGGATCTGAACAATTTAAAAATGATCAATGATAACTTTGGTCATGCTGTTGGCGATTCCCTGATCCAGACCATGTCAGAGAAATTGCTTGCCGTTTCCAATGAAAGATGCCGTACTTACCGTGTCGGCGGTGATGAATTTCTGCTGATCCTTGATGATCCGGCACCTGGTGAAATAAACCGGATCGTACAACAGGTAAAAACGGAACTCTCTTCCGGCACTGGCACTACCGGTCTCCGTATCCTTGCTGCAGTCGGTTCGGCAGAAGGATGTGGAGCCGATATCCGTTCACTTGTAAAAAAAGCAGATGCCGCCATGTATTCAGACAAGGCAAAGAGCAAGGAGGCAGATCATGATCTATATTCTTACAGCATGTTTAGTTTTGGTATTTCTTTTGTTTTTCACTTCCTATCTGCTATATCGCGGTGTCTTTTATTATCCGCAAAAAAAGCATGTCGACCCGTACCAGATACCGGATGACATGCTCTATGCCCCTTATAAAAATGCTATGCTCCATCTTCTCCATGAAATGGAGCAGACTCCCTATGAAGAAGTTTCTATCCGGTCACAGGATGGTCTGTCTCTGTGCGGCAGACTTTATCTGTTTCGTCCGGATGCACCGCTTATGCTCTTTTTTCATGGATATCATGGAACTTTTCTCTGGGATGGTCTGGGATCTTTTCGCTTCTGCAGGAAAAATCATATCAACCTTCTTGTAGTCGATGAGCGCAGCCACGGGAAAAGTGCCGACCAGATCATTACCTTTGGTATCCGGGAATGCAAGGATGTAAAATGCTGGGCAGATTACGCTGCAAAACGCTTTCCGGAAAAATCCCTGATCTTATCCGGTGTATCTATGGGGTCTGCTTCTGTCATGATGGCATCTGTTCTCTCCCTGCCGTCTTCTGTGAAAGCCTGATCTGCGACTGCGGATACACTGCCCCTGCCGAAATTATCAAAGAAACCATACGGTCTTTTCATCTGCCGGTTTCTTTCTGTTATGCCCTGCTGCACTTTGGCGCACGCATTTTCTGGCACTTCAATCTCAGTGAATCAACCGCATTATCTGCCGTAAAACAGACAAAACTGCCCATTCTCTTTATCCATGGGGATCATGATTCCATCGTTCCACCAAAAATGTGCGACGAACTTTATGATGCCTGTGCATCCAGAAAGAAAAAACTGATCATTACAGGCTCCCAGCACGCTGTCAACGCAATGGCTGATTTTGATTCCTATGAACGGGAGATCATGAATTTTCTCAAAGAATCCGGAATAAAGATTTAAAACCCAAAACCGGCAAACTCTCCAAATAATTCTAACAGCTCAAAGCCGTTTAGCTTCATAAGATTACATTCCTCTCCCGTCAGTTCAGATATCTGGCAGCCTTTTTGCACAGAGATCCTGCCACTCAGACTGTCCGTATCATCCGATTCAAACGTAATTGTTCCGTCCTTTGCTGCAAGGTTTCCGCTAATATTTGTCTGAATCGTTGTCGTTTTCTCCCCCGTCAAAAATGCGATTTTCATATTCTGTGTCCGGAAATCACCTCCCAGAAACAGTACCTCTATCTTCTGTGCATTTTCATCCTCCTCATAATTGACAGAAACAGCCGCAAGCTTATTCTGATACAAATATACACTGCATTCCATCTCCCCGGCCGCAGATATTTTATCATAAAATACCATAAAAACTTTTCCCACCGGATCCGCAGATATTTTTGTCCCGTCCCCGTACTTTTTCTTCACAGCCTTCTCCGCTGCATCTAATACATTTTGGGCATTATCCTTGCTGATTGTAAACTGATACCCCGCACAGTTTCTTTTCTGACCATCAATTTTAAATTCTTTTTTTTCTGTTTTCTTTATTTTCAGTTTGTTAAATTCTTTCCGCGCCTCTTTTAATATATCTGTTCCGATCGTTTTCTGCTCATTTCCACCATATAGTTCTTCCAAAATGGTATCGAAACGTTCCAGCTTTTCCGAACCGATCTTTTTCGCAAGATATCCACTTTTTCCACCATTCTTATAATCGTATGTAAATACTTTCGAGCTCAGCGACAGAAGCTGTGTTTTCAGTTCTTTTTCATCCAGTGTCATTACAAATTCCAGATCCGGCAGCTTATCTAAATCTATCGTTCCCTTTAACTGTTTCTGATCGGAAGCGGATGCATATTCTGCCTGGATTTTCTGCTCTTTCCATTGTCCGTCCATCGAAACGGTGTAATCCTCATCCTTTGAAACATCTGCGGTTTCCGGCTGATCCTTGATCGTATGATATGCTGCATATAAAATCTTATCACCTTTTCTTAAAAAGAAACCATTCTTTATCCCTGCAAACAGTACGATTGCCAGGATTACAATAATTCCCGCAGACAGCACCCATATTTTCTTTGAAAATTTTTTTATGATCATTTTGCTTTTCCATTGTAAGCCTCCATTTAGATCCTGAAATATCAAACTCATTTTTCCCGTTTTCTTTTTATCCGGTTTATTTTATTCTTTTTTTCATGCCTTGTAAACCTGTTTTCAACTATTTTTATTTCCATTTGTGCTGCTTTCTCATACAATGTTTTCATCCGTACAATAAGCCTCTATACAATAAAAACGCCCCGGTATTACATCCAAGTAACACCGGAGCGCTCTCCTGCCTGTCTGTTCTGTTTTCTAATCCAACAGATTCTGCATACTCTTTAAACTGATCAAAAAGTGTTGATGTATTATGCAGTAACGCCGATGTGGTCGGCTGTAAAATTCCTGCAACACCACATAATATTAATCCCAAATTGAAACTTACGATAAAGCGGTAATTGCCGCGGATCCGTTTCATCAGGCTGTCCGATAACAGCTTTAATGTTACGATCTGATAAAGATCATCCGAACCAACTGTAATATCAGCGATCTCTCTTGCGATCTCAGCACCATCACTGATCGCAATACCGACATTCGCTGCAGAAAGTGCCGGTGAATCATTGATTCCGTCACCGATCATGATAACTTTTCTTCCGGCCGCCTTTTCTTTCTCAATAAATCCGGCTTTATCCTCCGGCAATACTTCCGAGTAATACTCATCCACGCCAACACGCTTTGCGATTGCTGCTGCGGTACGCTCACTGTCGCCCGTCATCATAACAACTTTCGTGATTCCGGCACGCTTTAATGAATTGACGACTGCCTCTGCTTCCTCACGAAGAGGATCTTCGATACAGATTACGCCTGCTAACTTTCCTTCGATTGCAAGATACAGGTGTGAATATTCTTTCGGGAGAGAATCAAACAATTCCTGTTTTCCTTCCGGGATCGTACAGTTTTCATCTTCAAACACAAAGTGGCTGCTTCCGATGACTGCACGTTTTCCATCGATCGTCGTGGAAATACCATGTGCTACGATATATTCCACTTTGGTATGCATTTCCTCGTGTGCAAGATTTTTCTGCTGTGCAGCATCCACGACTGCTTTTGCCATCGAATGCGGGAAATGCTCTTCTAAACATGCTGCAATACGCAGTAACTCATCCGGTTCTGCACCGTTAAATGATACAACATCCACAACAGTCGGTTTCGCTTTTGTGAGTGTTCCCGTCTTATCAAACACGATCGTGTCTGCATCTGCAACAGCCTCTAAGTATTTTCCACCCTTGACGGTCACATGGTAAAGACTCGCCTCACGGATTGCGGAAAGTACCGAGATCGGCATTGCAAGTTTTAATGCACAGGAAAAATCGACCATCAGTACGGATATCGCTTTATTTACATTTCTGGTCAGCAGATAAGTCAATGCTGTACCGCCTAATGAATACGGTACTAATTTGTCTGCTAAATGCTCTGCTTTTCCTTCCAGTGCCGATTTTAATTTCTCGGACTCCTCAATCATAGTAACGATCTTCTCAAAGCGGCTTGAACCGCCGACTTCTTTGACAAGAACGGTAAGCTCTCCCTCTTCTACCACGGTGCCGGCATAAACAGAATTTTTCACAATTCTTCTGACAGGAACAGATTCTCCGGTTAAGGATGCCTGGTTGACCATTGCCTCACCGTCGCTGACTATGCCGTCAAACGGGATGACATTGCCCATATGTACAACGACCTCATCTCCCGGACGGATCTCAGAAGCTGGTACAAGCACTTCCTGATTCTCGCGTTTTAACCACACTTTTCCTACATTTAAAGACATCGTGCGCGCCAGATCATCTACAGATTTTTTGTGTGTCCACTCCTCTAAGAGTTCACCGATGCCAAGTAAGAACATGACAGAACCGGCTGTCTCGATATCATTTCTGAAAATAGATACCCCGATTGCCGTCGCATCCAGTACCGGTACTTCAATCTTCCGGTGCCATAAGCACTGTAAACCTTTCCAGAGATATTTTACGGATTTGACGGTCGTGACACATGCCCGAAGTGGATACGGCAGAAACATCCTGCCCGCATAACGACAGACGATCTTTCCGATCAGTTTTTCCTGATATTTTGCATTTAATTCACGACCGGAATTTTCGACCACTCCTGCCGGAACATCCACTTTTCATAGGAAACTGCTGTAATGTGCGGATCATCTCTGTACGGCCTCCGACATAGGAGATCACAGCGTCCCCGGTGCGCTCATATACTTTCGCAAATGTCACATATTTATTGCTATGTAAAAAATAAAGGAGCGTATCTGCCTGCTCATAGCTCATCCGGTACTGAGACACATGGATACGCATACGCCCTTTGATCTCATGTTTGATGACAAACTTCATTTTTCTCACTCCAATCAATAGTAAAGGAAAGCACCAGGGTATTTTTCCCGGTGCTTCCTGTCGCGTCTTGATATCGCCACATTCTTTATCATGGCGATATCAAGACCGCGAAGCGTGTAATCTATTGTTTTATGCTTCTTCTGCTGCTTCGTTCTCTGCTGTGCTGTCCTCTGCTTCCGCTGCCTCATCTGCGAATGCTGCCGCCTCTGCTGCTGCAGCGCGCTCCTCGTTGATGTTCTTAGCTTCCTCGTAAATGTCACCAGCATTTTCCTGAACAGTTGTAACTGTGTTCATCACGCACTCTTTTGCGCGGAGAACTGCTGCTGTACAGTTTGTGTAAACTTTCTTTGCATCCTTGCTTGAGAGAACTTTGATACCTGCGGTTCCAAATAATACTCCTGCTGCAAAAACACCTGTTTTCTTCCAGTTAATCGCTTTCAAACAATCTAACATCTTATGTACCTCCTGTGGATTTAATTATTTGTATTAGCTGTCATTTTTGGTCAGAATCTGACTATTTTCTGCAAAATCAACTGCCCTTTCTATGACATTTTCACGATTATATACCTGATTTTTCCAATTTTCAATAAAAAAACGGGCAAATGATAAAATTTATCATTTGCCCGTTTTTTCATATATTTATGAACTTTTTTCTATTTCGTATTGAGCGTACGCATGGAGTTTAAGATTGCGATCACGGAAACTCCGACATCCGCGAATACTGCTTCCCACATATTTGCCATACCAAGAGCACCTAATAATAATACCAGAGCTTTGACTGCAAGTGCAAATACAATATTCTGTTTTACGATGCCAAGTGTCTTTCTTGCGATTTTGACCAGTGATGCAATTTTCCTGATATCATCATCCATCAGTACGATGTCCGCTGCCTCGATCGCAGCATCCGAACCCATGCTTCCCATGGCGATTCCGATATCTGCTCTTGTGAGTACCGGTGCATCGTTGATACCATCACCGACGAATGCCAGTCTCTCTTTTTCATTCTGTGCACCCAACAGTTTCTCCACCTGACCGACTTTGTCTGCCGGGAGCAGTTCTGCATGCACTTCATCAATGCCAAGTTCTGCGGCAACGGCATCTGCAGCCGCCTGTCTGTCTCCGGTCAGCATAACTGTCTTTTTCACACCGACCTGTTTCATATCGCGGATCGCATCTTTGCTGCCCTCTTTGACAGTATCGGAGATCACGATACTTCCGGCAAACACGTTGTTGCATGCCACATAGACAACCGTTCCGGCAGTCTTGTTTTCCGTGTAAGCGATATTCTGCGCGTCCATCAGTTTTGCATTGCCAAGGTATACTTCCCTGCCATCAATAAATGTATGGATTCCGTGTCCTGCGATCTCCTCCGTATCTGTGACGCGCTCCATGGAAAGTGTTTTTCCATATGCTTCGCGGATAGAGTTCGCGATCGGATGGTTGGAATAACCCTCGCCGTACGCTGCGATCTCCAACAATTCTTCTTTTCCGATTGTGTTGTTTTTGTCCGCGGAAGGCTGTACTTCCGAAACCTTAAATTCACCCTTGGTCAGTGTACCGGTCTTGTCAAACACGATCGTTGTCATCTCGCAACTGCCTCTAAATAGTTGCTTCCTTTGACCAGAATACCGATCTTAGAGGAAGCACCGATTCCACCGAAGAAACCAAGCGGAACAGAAATGACAAGTGCACACGGGCAGGAAATAACCAAAAAGATACATGCTCTCTGGATCCAGTCTGCCCAGCCACCGCCTAAGATCAACGGAGGTAAAATAGCTAAGATCACTGCACCGATGGTGACAACCGGTGTATAATATTTTGCAAATCTTGTGATAAAGTTTTCTACTTTGGCTTTCTTACTGCTTGCATTTTCTACCAGTTCTAAGATACGGGCTACCGTAGAATCCTCAAATGCTTTTGTTACTTTTACTTTGATCGTACTGCTACCGTTGACACATCCGCTGATGATCTCATCTCCGACTGTTGCCCTGCGCGGTACAGATTCACCGGTCAGCGCTGCGGTGTCGATCATGGAGGTTCCCTCCGTCACGATTCCATCAAGCGGAATGCGCTCGCCCGGTTTTACAACGATGATCGTTCCAACTTCCACATCATCCGGATCAACCTGCGTCAGCACACCATCTTCCTCAATGTTGGCGTATTCCGGACAGATATTCATCATATCGGAAATGGACTGTCTGGATTTGCGACCGCATAATTCTGGAACAGCTCTCCAACCTGATAAAACAGCATAACGGCAACTGCCTCGGAATATTCTTTCACGCCAAAACGCGCCAAAAGTTGCGACCATCATCAGGAAGTTTCATCAAACACCTGTCCGTGACTGATGTTTCTGACTGCCTTATAGACAATGTCATAACCGATCACCAGATACGGGATCAGATAGATCAGGAATACAAGCCACTGGCTCGGTAACTGCTCTAACACTCCAGTATGCTCTAAAACCATTAACACTACAAACAGCACAAATGCAGTGATAATACGGTACAGCATTTTTTTCTGTTTTGATGTCATATTGATTCCTCTTTTCTTCATTTATTTCATATGTTCATGTATTCATATGTTTTCTTTTTTGTAAGCCCGGTATGCATCTGTTTTCAACCTGTACTGCTTGATCTCTTTTTTCCTGCAGCATTTTTATTTCGTGCAGATATATGATCACGTGCAGCACTCCTTTGGCATAACCGGGCTTTCCCTGTATGAGACTGACTGTCACATACAACTATGTTTTTGTTTTACCTGATTTTTTTACATTAAAATCTTGCAGTCCGGCTCAACCTTTGCACAGACTTTTACGACTTCTTTCATGATGTCATCGAATTTGTCATCCACTGCATCTACCATCATTTTCTGTGTCATAAAGCTGACATTTGCATCGTTGACACCCTCGATTTTTTTGATAGCCTCTTCCATTTTTGCTGCGCAGTTTGCACAGTCAAGATCCTCAAGTTTGAATTTCTTTTTCATAATTGAATCCTCCATTTTCTTTTTGATATAAATTTTGTTTTTACTTACTCTTCGATATGTTCTCTTCCCTGATCGATGATCGTTCTTACATGCTCATCTGCCAGTGAATAAATCACGGACTTTCCTTCGCGCCGTCCGGTCACAAGCTTCGCCTGTTTTAAAATCTTAAGCTGATGTGAAATCGCCGACTGGTTCATATTCAGTGACTGTGCCAGATCGCATACACACATCTCCGACTGAAACAGTACGAACAGAATCCGGATTCTTGTGGAATCTCCAAACACTTTGAACAGTTCGGCGAGATCATATAATTCATCTTCGTCAGGCATCTGTTCATTTGCCGCTCTGATCTTATCTTCATGAACTTCATATGCCTCACAGCACGGTACATCGTCTATTGCCAAATCTTACACCTCCAGTCTTTCACATTATCATTTGAACATATTCTTATCTGTTCATATGTTTATGATAGTACTGGTATGTGGATTTGTCAAGAGATTAGAATATAATTTTCATTCTTTGCGTTTTATATTGTTACTGTCCACTCGTACTTCGTTCCAGTAACGGATTTTGCCGATGCTTCGCATTCCAAATCGGCAAAATCTGCTACCACCACTGTATCATACGGCATTTTTAGTTCAGAAAATGCCTGCCTGTAAACAGTAACTTTATATTCTCCGTATCAAAGCCCACGCCCCCATCATCAGATCTGCCGGAACAATCTTTGCTGCTGCCCGGTGCAGTACATACGATACCCGGTGTGGATACTGCCAGCCCAAGTTTTGCATCCAGCAGTGCATGACGCGCCACATTTTTCTGTCGGGAAGCAAGCGGAAAACTGTGAATATAAGAACTGTCACTGCTCTTCTTTGCCCGCCCGATGAACTCGGTGTCCTTGATCCAGTAAGGACAGACAGCGGTCACACGGATTCCCGTACCGTAAAGTTCCACTCGCAGCGCCCTGCTGTAACGATATAAAAATGCTTTCGTTGCCGCATAAACACTCAGATATGGAAACGGCTGAAATGCCGCGGTCGAACAGATCTGCAAAACACGCGCACCGCGTTTCATAAAAGGCAGTGTGATCTGTGTCATGGCAACGGCTGCTTTACAATTTAAGTCGATCATGCCATCCACATCCACTCTTTTGATATCCCGCCAGGATCCGATCTTTCCGTACCCCGCCGCATTGATCAAGATGCGTACATCCGGTTTTTCTTTCCAGAGCATCGCCTCTATTTCATGCAGTGTCTCCGCCTTTGTCAGATCCCCGGTAATGATCCTAAGATGTGTCTGAAGTTCTTTTTTCTAATGCCGTCAGGCGTCTTTTCTACGCGCGACCACCCATATTTCATCTAGTTTTTCCTGTTTCCTGATCTGTCTGACAAACTCACTGCCAAGCCCGCTTGACGCCCCTGTTACGATTGCTATTTTCATAGGCACTATTCCTTTCCTGATATCCTGATCATTAAGTATTTTTATAATTTATAATTATAACAAATTTTTTTCCTTTCTTACAGTCATTGTGCACTGATACGGCGGGCAAAAAATAAAAATGAGACCACCTGTACAGTAGTCTCATTTTTATATAATAAAGTAATTTTTCTGATTAACCAGAATTTCTTAACCAGAATCTGTTAACCCTTTACACTGCCAAGTGCAACACCCTGTACAATGTGTTTAGATAAGATCAGATATACAATGATAACCGGGAAGATGGAAAATGCGATCATCACATATACCTGCCCCATGTCAAACTTGAGCCAGTCAGCTCCACGTAACTGTGCGATCAGGATAGGAAGTGTCTTTTTCCTGTCTTCATGTAAAACCAGCGCCGGTGTGAAATAATTATTCCAGCTGCTTACAAAAGTAAAGATCATCTGCACTGCGATAGCAGGTTTCATCAACGGCATTACGATAGTATTAAATGTATGAAATTCTCCTGATCCGTCAATGCGCGCTGCTTCGATCAGTGACAACGGCAATGTACTTTCCATGTACTGTTTCATGTAGAAAAACGTAACCGGAGCGGCAATTGCCGGTACGATCAGAGGAATGAAGGAATCCTCTAATTTCATGCTGGAAACAAGTTTGATAAATCCAAGTGCCGTTACCTGTGTCGGGATCATCATAATCATCAGGATAAACGGATAAATATATTTTTTTCAGTTTGAAATCATATGCATGGATCGCATAAGCTGTCATCGTCGAAAAATATACACTGAGTACTGCACTAAGGGAGGAAACGATCAGACTGTTGATCATACCGTTCCACACCGGAAGTGTTCCATTCCTTAAGTTTTTCCAGTTTTCCCAAAGATGGCTGCTCGGAATCAATGTAAAACCTGACTGCAACTCACCGTTTGATCTGGTCGCATTGATAAACAGCACATAAAACCAGAATAAACACAAAACAGAGACAATCGCTAATACAACATATGCAATAAATCTTCTTGCATGAATTCCTACACCTTTTTTTTAAATTACGGTTCTCATTCATACTTTTCACCCCTTCCTCTTATCATTGCCGGTTATCTTAAATACTACCAGACTTAAAATACCTGTAATGATAAACAGAACAACTGACAGTGCACCAGCCATACCATAGTTCTTACTATAGAGATGTTTATTTAAGAACATGATCAGCGTCATGGTAGAACGCATCGGGTCACCGGTTCCATTGGTTAAGATCTGTGGCACATCAAATAACTGTAAACCACCGATCAGAGATGTGATAACCACATATACAAGGATTGGGCGTAACAGCGGCAGTGTGATCTGCCAGAATACCTGCGAAGAAGTTGCCCCATCGACCTCTGCTGCCTCAAACAGAGAGGTATCGATACCCATCATGCCTGCCATCAGAAGGATCGTCGTATTACCAAACCACATCAGACAGTTCATCAATGCGATCAACCTCTTGCACTTCCTACATTCGATAAAAATTTATACGGTGTATCAACCAATCCAATCTGCATCAGCATTGAGTTGATGGGTCCTCCATCAGAGAACAACGTAAAGAACAACATGGAAAATGCAGATGCCATGATCAGATTCGGCAGATATACAACTGTTTTAAAGAAACGGGTTCCTTTTAATTTAAGACGTACATCGGAGAACCAAGCGCCAAGTACCAGTGATAAAATGATCTGCGGCACGAAACACATGATCCATAATACCATAGTATTTTTTGTATAAACCCAGATATCTCCATCAGAAAAGAGTTTTTGATAGTTTGCAAGTCCGACAAACTTTGGTCCGACCTGTGTCAGTCCTGACATATAGTTTTCAAAGAAACTGTTGTAAATAGTGCTGACTAATGGGATCAGCTGAAAAATAACGTATACTACAATAAATGGAATCAAAAAGATATACCCCCATTTATTGTACCTTACTACCTTTCCACTACTTTTTTTCATTGATAATCTGACCTCCTTTTTCAGAGTGTATTATTTTCATCCACAGAGCTCACAGCATCCTTCACCTTTATCCTGTGTAAACATGCTGTCAGCTCTGCGCTTGGCATTTTAACCTGAATAAACCGCACCTGCCTTCCTTATTGCATTCCGGCAGGCGCAGCTTTTCATTCATAACAACAGAATATCCGCAGAGCGTGCTTTCCATTGTTATTTTTAGATCATTCATCTTCTTAATATGTTAATTCCGGATATTTCTCTAAAACTGATTTGTAAAACAAGTCTAATGCCTCTTCTTTCGTTGCACTTCCTTCAAAATAGTTCTTCATTGCATGCTGAAATTCTTCGTTGCATCCCTGATCGTATGAAGAAAGATTACTTAAATCAAGTTTGGATACACCCTCATTATAAATACCAAGTGGATTCTGTCCGCCTAAGATTTTACTTGCGTAAGAGCTGTCTGCCATCTCAACGATTACATCCTGGTTGTTTACAAAGTCATCATCTTTCTCGATGATCTCTCTCATAACATCATCATTGGTTGTCATCTGAAGCAAGATATCTTTTACAAGACTCTGGTTATCCGTTCCTGTTGCTGCACAGATCCATGTACCACCCCAGAAAAAGCCCTGTGGTCCTTCGGTTGCACCCCAGCCGCCGTTGTAACCGATACTGCCTTCGGTATCTGCCGCCATTGAGAAGTTTACTAACCATGCAGGTCCAAAGTAGCAGAATACATTTCCTTCCGGATAGAAGCCTTTCTTCCAGTCATCGCTCCACATATCATATGTTCCTGTTTCTCCCGCATCAACAAGCTCTTTGGAATCATCAACCCATTTCATAATGTTGTCATCAATATTGATCTTGCCATCAACAACCCATTTGGAAGAAACGTTGTTGGAATATACACGGTATGTATCATTTACGGAAGATGTGATGGTGTAGCCGGCATCTTTCATCTTCTTTGCTGTATCATTAAATGTATCCCAGTCTTTCACATAATTCTGAACCTCTGCCGGATCATCAGAACCTAATACTGCTTTTGCTGCATCTCTGTTATAGAATAATACGCCAGGACAGCCCTGCCATGAAAGACCTTTTAATACACCATCAGAATTGGTAACAACATCTTTGGTGTACTGATACTGTTTAGAAAGATCTTCATCGGTAATACCAAGGTCTGTCACTGCCATTGTGTAGTCGGTATCAACATATTTCAATGCATAATCAGCTTCTACCAGGAAGATATCAATTTTATCATCTGCTGCTGCATCAGACTGCTTTAATAAGGCTGCATCCAGGTTATTCTGATATGCCATATCATCACTCGGGTAATGTTCCATTTTACTGTTACATCACCGATCGTACCTGTGGTTGCATCTACCTCTGTATATCCAGGATAATGATCTGTCAGACGACTCTTGAACTCCTCATTCCAGCAGTAGATATTCAATACTTTTCCCTCATCAGAAGTACCTGTCTCTGCGTCTGTACCTGCTGTCTCTGTTACCGGCGCAGTGTCTTCTTTTGCTGTGTCATTGGATTTCTCTGCTGTGCTGCTGTTTGCTGTATTTCCTCCACAGCCTGCCAATAAAGCTGTCCCCATTGCTGCCACAAGCATCATACTTACGATTCTTCGTTTCATTTACTTTTCCTCCCTTTTTATAAGCACCTTTGGAACACTTTATCTTTTGTGTTCCTGTCTTGTTTACAAGTGATATATTACCGGATTTCAGCTCTGCATTATATTAAATCACTTGAAAAAATATCAGATTCATGACATAATAATGCGAAAATAAAAAACAGGAGTAATGCTATGGAACTTTCAAAAGAATGGTATCACACAGAATTAGCCAACAGTGAATACGAGATGCTGCACCGTTCCCCGACTGTTGAATATTCTTTTTACAATGCTGTCAAAACCGGTGACATGGATTCTGTGATACGAAACTGTAAGGAAGATGCCTTCATCGACTTAAAGGGTACCGGTGTCCTTTCCCGTAATCCGCTTACAAATATTAAATATCATTTTGTTGTCACTACCGCTATGATCACGCGCTATTGTATTGATGGCGGATTAGAGCCGGAGCAGGCTTACCGCCTGAGTGATTTTTATATTTTAAGGATGGATTCGTGTACCACCGTCCGGCAGGTGGCAGATCTGCATCATGAAATGGTAAAAGATTTTACCGGAAAAATGATTTTACAGAAAAAAAGTTCTATACTCTCGAAACCGGTCATGCAATGTGTGGATTACATCTATACACACATCAAAGAACGCATTACCATAACCACTTTAGCTGAATATACCGGTCTGTCTGAAAGTTATCTCTCGCGCGTTTTCAAACAGAACCTCGGCATATCCATCAGCGATTATATCCGTGAAAAAAAGATTGAAAAGGCAACTCATCTGCTGCGGTATTCTGACAAACCGATCGTCGACATCGCAAACTATCTTTCTTTCTCCTCACAGAGTCATTTCATTCAGATTTTTGAAAACTATACCGGACTGACGCCCAAAAAATACCGGGATAAATATTATAAATCCATGTGGTAATGCATGTTTTCTAAAAGAAGCAGCATACAAAATCTGTATGCTGCTTCTCTCACCCTATCAGTCATTTTTACATGTTACTCTTGAAAAAACACATCAATTCTGTGACATTTTTTTGGGTCAAGTGTTTCAATCACACTCTTCCTTAACCGTACACCATATTCCGGCTCCGGTTCCAATACGACTTTCTCATCGCACACTGCCCGTCTGATCTGCTCTATTCTTAAGTCCTTCTTTTCCGGATTATGCATTATGATCTCAAATTTCTTCCTGGCAAATTCCAGCTTCAATCCAGCACTGCCTTTTTCATCAAACTGTTCCGGCAGCAGAGATGGTGCGATCACCAGATCTCCAAGATCTCCTTTTACACCAAATACCTCTGTGATCATCGTCAGCATATACCAGCTCGCCGCACCTGTCAGATATGCATAAAGTCCTCTGCCTTCATTATCAAAATACTCCGGCAGTCCCGGGTACATTTTACTGTTTTCAAAATTCATTGCGGCTTCTAAAAGTGTCTGCAGAACTTTATGTCCCTCCCGGATAAATCCTCTCTGATACAGTGCATTCGCATACATGACTGTCATATGGGAAAACACTGCACCATTTTCTTTTTCCCCATAGGCAAATCCAAACATTCTTCCGAGATCAAATTTCTCCTCTTTAAAATCTGTATTCAGACGATATCCACCGGCTTTCTGATCAAACAGAAATTTGTCTGCACTCCTGCAGATTTCTTTTACCTGTTCCTCTCCCGCAGTTTTGCTCATGACTGCGAACACCTGTCCTGTCAGCATCATGCGGACTTCATCCTTTTTACTGTACTCAACCGCATTTCCATGATTGTCATAATATCCGTTAAACCAGCCCATATCATCCCCGGCACTGATCCATTCTTTCTCTCTGATATGCTGCATCAGCCACTCTGCCTTCTCCACCAGATTCTTTCGTATCTGTTCTGTGGAAACCAGGATCATGCTCCTTTTACATTATGTTCGCAGAGGCTGGTATATTCGTCCAGCAGTTTCTGCTTTCTGTCCGGACTTTCATATAATTCTGTTCCTTCCGCAAGCAGACATTTCATCTCTTCTGCCATTTCAATTTTACTGATCCCGGTTTTCTCTTCCATATGCTTCAGACAATCTGCAATGTCTTTTAAATTTCCAGCATATGCACACGTAAATGCCACACTCTCGCCTTTTTCCCATGCCATGTCAAGTGCATCATTCCAGTCCGCACCGTGCAGTCTCATCTCATTATGCTCTCCGACATCATAAAAAGCACATAGATTCTGCAGTAAAATATGTTCTAAAATTGTTCCAAAATAAATATTTCCACCTGCTGTGCGCTGTTTATTTCCATATGCATGATCCCAATTATTATCATGTGCAGTACCTCTTTTTGTCTGCAGATCTTTGAAATAGGTTACCTTCTCCAGCAAAATATCAAGATCTCCTGTCTGATCCAGGTATAATTTTGTCGTCACAAACGGCCAGAATGCATGATCCATCCATACGCGTGTAATGTTATTGCGGTCTGCAATAAATTCTCCCTGTCTGCTGCCAATGATCGTTGCGTTCGTTCCATCCATCCTTACACCGCCATAATTGTCAACGATCATCTGGCGTACTACTGACGGCTCCATGATCAGCAGAGCAAGACAGTCCTGCCAGAGATCTCTCCAGCCACGTCCTCCTTTGCCATAATCATGATATGGTAAAAATGAACAGCCATAAATGCGGCGCAGAACCGGCTGAAAACAGATCCATTTTAAATAATTATCAATGTTTGTATCACCCGTTGAAAAATCAACATTTACTTTGTCCGTCCAGTGTTTTTTTACGGCTTCAAATGCCTTCTCGATCTGTTTTTTCGTACGGTAAGCAGATGTCATTTTCTCAATATTCTGTTTTTCCCCGGAAACCCCTGCAAGTACCAGATACGTGACTGTCTCCTGTGGTTTTAAGGTAACCGGTGCGAAACGCATTCCACCTGCTGCCTCTTTTCCCTGCAGTTTTGTTCCTGCCAGAACACCGTCCTTATCCATTCTTACCGCTTCGGGATTCAGGTAACTTCCCCCTTCCCCGATAAACATTTCCGTTGTCGGATAGAATTTTTCCGGCGCCTCTCCCTCTCCTGTAGATCCATATACAAAATAGACCGTCTGATTTTTCTGATGGCCCCTCTCATCAAAGGAAAGCACCGGGCACACCTCCACGCCATACGTTTTTGTTTCAATTCTGTGCAGCAGCGACGTCACATGACGATGATCCCTGATATTGTCTGCACTCCGTCCATAAAGCGGAATCACAGCAACCGGTGTAATCTTCTGTTCCTGATCCGCTGTATTGGTCAGTTCTGTCATCATTACTTCCATTGTCCCATCTATCGTAACAAAGGAAGTGGTTTCTGCTTTCATTTCATATTCTCTGGATATTCTCGTCAATTTCTGCCACATAAAACCAGCTTCTAATATGCTTCATCCTGATCCTTTGTAAATTTTGCCGCTTCCTGCTTTGCCGAAGAACCACAGACGGACCAGCTGCCCTTATTTTCAATACGACACCAAAAATTTCTCGTATTGCGGTTATTATGTAAATTTTCAATACTGACAGGTTCTAACAGAAAATGATTCTGATCTGTCTTGCTGTCTCCTCCGAGATTTGGCGTGATACTGGATTTTAACCCTGTTTCACCTGCCAGCGGAAGATACAGCCCGCTGTAATTTTCCGGATTATGAATACGGAAGGTTCCATTTTTATCTGTAAATTCTATCTTGTTCATAAGACTCTCCCTTCTTTACATGACATATTTTTTACGACATAATCAGTTCTATGTCTGTCTCATCAGTAAGCACAGTCTGCGGAATATAATTATCTTTCATCTCCTGTCCATTCACGAAAAGTTTTTTGCAGCCGCTCTCGGCATGTCCCGGATTTTTTACGGTAATATGCAGATGACATCCCCTGAAATCCTTATCTATCTCAAACAGTTCCCACTCCTTCGGAATCGACGGTGCAATGCGAAGTCCATAAAGGTCAGGACGCATGCCAAGGATTCCCTCCACACAGCCCACCATAACCGTTGATGCTGTCCCAGTCAGCCAGTGTACATGGGATCGTCCAAAATTCGGACTGTCTTTCCCTTCCGTAAACTGCCCATAACAGTATGGCTCTAATCTGCGGATCTCTGCCTTGTCATTCTGCGCTGCCGGAGCGTTCTCCATAAAATAAGTAAATGCCCTCTCCCCATGTCCTCTTAATGCTTCCGCTAAAATGATCCAGCCCTGCGACTGCGAAAAAATACCGGCATTTTCTTTTGTTCCGGCATTGTAAATAACTGCAAGAGCCCCGTCAAATGCATGTTCATGGTATGGAGGATCCATTAAGATTGCTCCATATTCCGTGTTTAACCTGTCATAAACCTGCTGTAATGCACAGTCTGCCTGTTTCTCATCTGCAAGTCCGCTGATCACCGCCCAGCTCTGAGGGTTTAACCACATATTTGCTTCCGGATCAGTACGTTTTCCAATCGTCTCTCCACTCTCCGTAAATCCACGGATAAATCTGTCTTCATCCCAGCAGAGTTCCTGGATCAGATTTCCTAACTTTTTCTGGTTTTCATCCAGAAATGCAATGTATTCCGTATCCTTTTTATGTTCTGCAAAAATGCGTAAAATTGTCATTGCATAATAAAACTGAAATGCAACAAACGTTGACTCACCATCTTTTCCAAGTCTTAAACAGTCATTCCAGTCTGCATAGAGTCCGGCTGGCATGCTGTGCTTTCCTAGATGGTTCATGGAAAAATCAATCGCACGTTTCAAATGTTCATAAACCGTTCCTTCATCTTTATTTGCAAATGGAATTACCTCATCCATAAATGCAGTATCGCCCGTTTCTGATACATATTTGTATACTGTCGGGAACAGCCAGAGTGCATCATCTGCCCGGTAAGCCGGATGTCCTGTTTCCTGTACATAAGAAGCATCGTCCGGTGTATCTTCATGTCCTGGATTGTGTGTAAATTTAACCAGCGGAAGTCCTCCTCCGTTATCCACCTGTGCGGAGAGCATAAAACGGATTTTATCTACTGCCATTTCCGGTGCCAGATGAATCACACCCTGAATATCCTGTACCGTATCGCGGTAACCATATCCGTTTCTTAAACCGCAATAAGTAAAAGATGCCGCTCTTGACCAGATAAATGTCATAAAGCAGTTATATGCATTCCAGGTATTGATCATAGTATCAAATTCCTTGCTCGGTGTCTTAACCTGGAAATGGGAAAGTTTTCCATGCCAGTATGCCGTCAGTTCTTCCAGTTCTTTTTTACATACTTCCTCTGTGTTCTCATATCCTGCTACAATTTCAGCCGCCTCATCGTCTTCTTTCATTCCCACAAGAAACGCGATTTCCCTGGTTTCTCCCGGTTTCAGATGAAGTACGGTGGAAATGGCTCCGCAGCCGTTTTCATTATAATTTCCCCTGTTATTTAAAACGCCGTCTTCCACCCCTTTGGGATTTCCATATCCATGATATCTGCCAAGGAATTCTTCTTTTTCTCCACACCAGGAATCGGCTTTTGCCCCGGCCAGTCCGAAAAACCGGTTGATCACGGTCTTATGGTCAATTTCTTTTCCATTTTCAATCTTATCAAGATTTGCATGGATCATCTGGCGGATGCGGTTTTCACAGAAAACTGTCCTTGTGATAAACTGTGAATATTGGAGATTTACCTGATCCTGCTCATAATTACTGTTATTCGTAAATTCCGCATAACCGGTCACGGTCAGCTCCCTTTCCCGGTCAGAATCATTGGTAATGCCAAGATTCCACACTTCGTATGACTGATCTAACGGAACATAGTACCGCACTTCTGAACTGATACCGTCATACACAGCTTTCATCTTTGTATATGCAGTGCCATGATGGCACTCGCTCTTATAAGTATCTAAACTTTTTCCAACCGGCTGCCATGATGCAGACCAGTAATCTCTGTTTTCATTATCCCTGATATAAATATATCTGCCCGGTTCATCAAACTGGTTAAAGACATACCTTAAAATTCTTCCGTTTGCTCCTGATTTTGCAAAACTATATCCCCCTGCATTATTGGATATAATTGCTCCATACTCCGGCGAACCAAGATAGTTGACCCATGGTGCCGGTGTATCCGGTCTTGTGATCACATATTCTTTTTTACTTTCATCAAAATATCCGTATTTCATACTGCCCCTCCATAATTATACTATTTCATTCCTGCTTTCTATTGCTATGATACCTTAACTATAAAGGTTATCTGAAAATAGTTATACAAAATATGTCCTTAAAATAACAGATTCATGACCTGTCCTTTGCAGATATACTATGGTCAAAAAAACTTTTCAATATATCAGGAAATTACCGGATATTTTTATGTACTTTTTAATTTATAAGACGTAATTTCCTATGAAAAAAAGGAATCCCATATCTGGGATTCCCACATTTTTTTATTTTCTATACAATGGCTGTTTTCTTCTGTTATTTCAAAAATCCAAACAGCCCTTTTTTCTCATATGGTTCTTTTTTGACTGCACCTGACTCATATCCTGTTCCGTCAATGACAGCCTTTAATTCCTGCTCATCAATATCCTGCTCCGTGATGATCACGGTCTGTTTTTTACTGTGAGAGGAAGATACTTTTTTGACCGGAAATGCGCCGCGAACCGCTTCATTTACATGATTTTCGCACATTCCGCACTGCATTCCATCCACATCCACTGTAATCTTAAACATGAATTTCTCCATTTCTGTACATGAAACATCCCTGCTCCACACCGCTTTGTCATATTACTACATATGATTTTTTCATCCACACTGCTTTAATTCCTGCAATGTTTTTCTGATCTGTCAGCCCGCTTCCTCACAGTCGCAGGACTGTACTACGACACTTTTAATTCTTTGTTTATCGATATAACCACATGCTTTCAAACCTGCAAGCACTACCGCATTCCAGCTTTTTGCCGATAATTCCTTTATGGTATCATCATCAAGTTCGATCGTACATGCCTTTTCTCTGTCACATACCGCCCCACATGCGATACGATACATATTTTTTCTACTGATAGCCCCGATTTCTTCTAATAAATTGACCATGCGATAAACAGTTGCCGCCCCGATTCCCGGATCAACTTCTGCTGCTCTGTAATAGATTTCCTTGCAGCAAGAACAATCTTCATTGAGAATCACATCCAGCAGCATCAGACGCTGCTTGGTAATACGACAACCCTGTTCTCTCAATCTTTGAATGACAATTTCTTTCTGCATCTGGGTTCTGTGGTAATTTGCCGTTTCATGATTTTTCTTTTTCTGACTGTTTACTCCTGCCGTCATGGTCTCCTCCTATATTAATGACAGTGCCCTCCGCACTTCCCACAATCGCCTCCACACTGAAGGGATTTTCCGTTTTTCTTATCGCGAACCATGCTGCGGATGATAAGCCCCACAATTACCACAACTACTGCTCCCGTTACAACTGTTCCCATAAGATAATCCTCCTTGTTTTCCGAAGGAAAATGCCTGCTATGCCTGCATAGCATGTGCTCTGCAGGAGCAGAGGATTTTCCTTCTTATTATGAATATGGCTGCCGTGTCAACACACGGCAGCACCTTAGAAGCAGTGCTTATCTTGCGCCTGCCATGCCTTTTACATTTACTTTTAATGTATCGCTCTCTTTGTAAGGTCTGAATAACAGATATAAAAGACCGATTACAAGTACAAAAGCAACAACAGTTCCAATACCGAATGTACCGGTTGTGATCAATGTACCGATCTGGTAGATACATAAGGATACTACATATGCTAAACCACACTGATATCCGATTGCAAACCAGAACCATTTTGTATTGTTCATCTCTCTCTTGATAGCTCCCATTGCAGCGAAGCAAGGTGCACATAAGAGGTTGAATACCAGATAGCCGTATGCAGCTACCGGAGTCATAACAGCGGCAAGGTTGCCCCAGAATTCAGTACCATCTTCTGCAACTTCTGCGAAACCAAATAACATACCGAATGTTGCTACGACGTTCTCTTTTGCGATCAGACCGCTGATTGCTGCAACTGCCATCTTCCAGCCGTTACCACTCTGTGTCCATCCAAGCGGAGTAAAGATCCAGCCGATTGCAGAACCGATCTTTGCAAGGATACATTCTGCCTGGGCAGCCTCAAGAGCAGCACCCTCAAGTCCATCGAAACTTAACATACCAAAGCCTGCATCTGTCCATCCGAAGTTCATCAAGAACCATAAGATGATGGTTGATAACGTGATGATCGTACCAGCTTTTTTAATGAAAGACCAGCCACGCTCCCACATACTTCTTAATACGTTGCCAACTGTCGGCCAGTGATATGCCGGAAGCTCCATAACGAATGGTGCCGGATCGCCAGCGAACATTTTTGTTTTCTTTAAAATAATGCCGGAGCATACGATTGCTGCCACACCTACGAAGTATGCGCTCCATGCAACCCATCCTGCATTGTCGAAGAAAGCACCTGCGATCAAAGCGATAATTGGGAGTTTTGCTCCGCAAGGAATAAAGGTTGTTGTCATGATCGTCATTTTACGGTCACGGTCGCTCTCAATTGTTCTTGATGCCATAACACCAGGAACACCACATCCACTACCGATCAGCATCGGAATGAATGATTTTCCTGAAAGTCCGAATTTGCGGAATACACGATCCATGATGAATGCGACACGTGCCATGTAACCACAGGACTCTAAGAATGCAAGGAACAGGAACAGTACTAACATCTGCGGTACGAAACCAAGTACTGCACCTACACCGGAGATCACACCATCTACGATCAGACCTGTCAGCCAGTCAGCACATCCGATGTTTTCAAATAAACTCTGTGCACCAGGGATGATCCATTCACCAAACAGCGTATCATTTGTCCAGTCTGTTAAGATAGAACCAATCGTTGTTACAGATACATAATATACCAAAAACATTACAACTGCAAAGATCGGAATTGCAAGCCAGCGGTTTGTCACGATACGGTCGATCTTATCAGAAGTTGTAAGTTTCTCTTTGCTGCTCTTTGAAACACATTCGCCAATGATGGATGAAATGTATACATAACGCTCGTTTGTAATAATACTCTCAGTATCATCATCAAACTTATCTTCCATTTCCTTGATCTCATATGATACATCCGGAACAGATTTCATCTGCTCTTTGATCTTGTCATCTTTCTCTAATAACTTGATCGCAAAGAAACGTTTCTGATCCTCTGAAACAATACCGCTCAGTTTGTTCTCAACCTCTGTGATCACATCTTCTGCATCTTTAGAGAACTCATGTACCGGAACCATGTTCTTCTTCTGCTGTGCAAGTGCAACTGCCTTTTCAGCAGCTTTCTGGATACCGGTTCCCTTTAATGCAGAAATCTCAACGACTTCACACCCAAGCTTTCTACTTAATTTGTCAATATGTATCTTGTCACCGTTCTTCTCAACAAGATCCATCATGTTGATTGCCATAATAACCGGAATGCCAAGTTCCATCAACTGTGTGGACAGGTAAAGGTTACGCTCGATGTTTGTACCATCTACGATATTTAAGATGGCGTCCGGTCTGTCGCCGATCAGATAATTACGGGCAACAACCTCCTCAAGTGTATATGGAGATAAGGAATAAATACCCGGTAAGTCCATGATGACAACATCCTTATGTCCCTTTAATTTACCTTCTTTTTTTTCTACTGTTACTCCAGGCCAGTTACCTACGAATTGGTTAGAGCCAGTCAAAGCATTAAATAACGTTGTTTTTCCGCAGTTGGATTACCTGCGAGTGCAATTTTTACTGCCATAACTTTTCTCCTTTTATTTTTAGTTTGCTGTAACTTGCTTTTGTTTGCTACGGCTTGCTTTCGTTTGCTATAGCTTGCTTTAGTTTGCCTTTTCTGTCTTTTGTTAGCGCATTCTAACACAAAGACAAAAAAAATTACTCTACCTCGATCATCTCAGCATCTGCTTTTCTTAAGGATAATTCGTATCCTCTTACAGTTACTTCGATTGGATCACCAAGCGGTGCTACTTTTCTTACATAGATATCCACACCCTTTGTGATGCCCATGTCCATGATTCTTCTCTTAACCGGGCCCTCGCCAGTCAGTTTTTTGACCTTTACGGTACTGCCGCAGGCTACTTCTTTCAACGTCTTCATCGTTTCGCTCCTTTTCATTTTTGTATCATGAAACTGCGCTGTTGCAACAGTTTTATACCATAATTTTATTCGCCATGTCTTTTCCGATCGCAACTCTTGAATCCTTGATGTTAACGATCATATTACCGTCGATCTCTGATACGACTGTAACTTCTCCGCCTGGAACAAAGCCAAGATTCTCTAAAAATCTTCTAGTTTCTTCTTTTCCACCGACTTTTTTAATCGTACTCGGTTCTCCTGTGTTTAACATAGTAAGCGGCATCATTTCTTCCTCTTTTCTCCTACTGTATTGATAATGATTTTCATTTCTTACGTTGGTTAGTATATTCTAACGTTCATTAGATGTCAATAACATTATTGATATTTTTTCTCATTAATTTTCATTTCATGGAAAAAAACGGATATTACAGAGACTTTTTTCACAGTTTATCGTCAAATTGCACAATAAAGTATGAAAATTTCAAGTCATTTGACTTTCAGTCTGACATGAAATTGCAGTTTCTCTATCCTACCCGTTTTATGTATTATAATTTTTACAGTTCTTCTATCTGTAATTGTACCTTCCACACGGTATGCGCCTCATCGCGCAAAAACTCTTCCGGCAGATCCGGTCCACAGGAATTACTTCCAATGCCCATCATCCGCGCATCCAGCACAGTAAGGAACCAGACGCCGGTTCCAGTTCAAAATTATGCCTTTTTCCTGCCAGTTCTTCCACCGTGTAATCCGAAACGTTAAAATCCAGATAATTATCTGCCTCCGCAAGCAGACGGTATTTTTCATTTTCAAGTGAGACATATCGGCAGTGATAATGGCTTCCATTCTCCTGTGGTCTGATATAATTTTCATGCAGGTCTTCTACCTCTGCCTGAAACATATCGACATAACAGTGTTCCCTTTTATCAATATAGCTTTCATCCGGTCCATAGCCGTAATAAGTAACATGACGCATAGAGCGCTCAACCGGCAGCATGATCCAAGCCGTGGCAGCGGCGGCATCGCCATATCTTTGTGCGCATCAAGCGTTACTATGACCCTGCCCCAGCGGTTCACACACCAGTCGGCATGAAGGTGCACTGCCGGCTGACGGTATATGGCTGCAATCCCTATATCTGCCACATAATGTGCCTCCCCGTCCAGACAGAATGCATCGGAATGATATACTTTGGTCATTGCCGCATCGTAGCCTGCCTCTTTCCACTTCTCCTTGATCTGGATGTCATTGTCTGTGGGTGCACGGTAAATCTGATATCCCGCATGTCCCCAGAGAATAGATTTTCCATCTTTGAAAATGCCGGTCGGCGCTCCGTCTTCTTCCCAAAGGCAACACGAAGTGTACCGCATAATACGATCCATTCCTCCGGCTCCTCCACAAGTACGACCTCATGTTCCGCTCTGTTTTCCCTCTGCAAAACCGATACTTTCCGCTCCTGCATGCAAAACTGTGCAAATCCAAACGTACTGCTGCACGCTGCATATTCCACCGCTTTTTTCCGGATAAACGTCAGTTTTACATACACATCCATGTTTTCCGGCAGCTTTGGCACCGGGATCGTCAAGGCTGCTTTCTCATGCGGCAGCAGATGTGGCAACTCTTTTGTTCCATCTGCAAGAATGACTGTTTCGTCCTGTGCACTTCCCCCCGCTTTGATCTCATAACACAGCTCTGCCTCGCCGGATGCCTCAAGAAAATCAAACCTGTTTTCCACCAGGAACATACCATTGGCTGCATCGATCTCTGTGACAAAAACCGGACAGATCGCATTTTTCCATTCCCGAAGTCCCGTGTGCGGTGTACGGTCTGGATAGAGCAGCCCATCGACACAGAAATTGCCGTCGTGAAAGCGTTCCCCGTGATCGCCCCCATACAGATAGCGCTCTTTTCCGTTCTCTGCCACACCGTCATAAATGGCATGATCGCACCATTCCCAGACACAGCCCCCTAAAAATCCCTCATAACGGTACATTCGGTCCATATAGCGCGGATACCGCCCGGTCCATTTCCCATTGCATGGACAAACTCACACATAAAATAAGGCTTTTTGTTTCCCGGATCTGCAAAATACTCATCAATCCATTCCACATGCGGGTACATTCTGCTGTAAAGATCGATCATGGATGTGTCGTTTACGTGACCTTCTGCTTCATAAACCGCCCCCTCGTAATGTGTCAGGCGTGTCGGGTCATATGCCTTGACCCAACGTCCTGCTTTCTCAAACGAATTTCCGTAACCGGACTCGTTCCCAAGCGACCAGATCAGGATACAGGGTGCATTTTTATCCCGCTTTACACAGCGCTCCACGCGGTCTATTACTGCCTTATCAAACATCGGATCCATTGCCAGCGTACAAAAAGTCTTTTTTGAAGAGCCCCCATAAAAAGAAGTTACTCCGTGCATCTCAATATCCGCCTCTGCGATCACATAAAAACCGTATCTGTCACAGTACTCCGGAAACCACGGTGCATTGGGATAATGGCTGGTGCGGATCGCATTAATATTATGCGCTTTCATCAATTTGAGGTCTTCCTCCAACTGTTCCCTGCTTATGGTATAGCCTGTCTTTGCATTGCTGTCATGGCGGTTCACACCGCGTATCTTGATCGGTCTCCCATTTAGTTTCACTACGGATGACTCAATGTGGATTTCCCGTATGCCCACATTCTGATGCAGGATTTCGTTTTCCGTCCGAATCTCAAGCGTATACAGATACGGCGTCTCCGCGCTCCATAACCTGGGATGTTTTACCGGAAACACAAGCTTTGCCTCACTTCCATTCGACACCAGTGTTGTCTGCCCCTCTGCTTCCACGCTGCCGGAAGCATCTCTTAGTATGGCACGCACGAAAAGCTCCCGCCTGCTGCCGCCCGTCGAGCGGAAAGGGAAAGACAGACCTCCGCGCTCTGCGGTGTTACCTGATCTTCCCCAAACGTGATCCCGGTCGTCACTGTGTAATCACGCACAAAGTCACATGGGCGTTCGATCAGCCAGACATCCCGGAAAATACCGGACATCCGGAACTTATCCTGATCTTCCAGATATGTACCGTCACACCATTTTAACACGAGAACATCCAGACGGTTTGTGCCGTCGGCCAGCAGCTCTGTCACTTCAAATTCACTCGGCGAATGGGAAACCTGACTGTAACCTGCAAATGTTCCGTTTACCCACACATAAAAGCAGGAATCCACACCCTCAAAATAAAGATAACTGCGCGACTGTGTCTGTGACTCTCTCAAAAATTCTGTTTCGTACAGCCCGCACGGATTTTCATCCGGGACATAGGGCGGATCGAACGGGATCGGAAACCGCACATTGATATACTGGTGGCTGTCATATCCATGGTTCTGCCAACAGGATGGAACCGGTATACTGTCCCATTCCCCCTCATTTATATGCCGGCAGACATCCGTTATGTCCGCGCCCTTTCCCTCACCGGCAATGCTGCAAACACTTCTGCCGCACTGGAAAAATAATGAAATTTCCAGTTTCCGGAAAGACAGTTTCTGCGACTCTCTCCGTTTTCATCCTGTGGCTCGCAGCAGCATCTCGTCTCCTCCGTCCCCACATGTAAAATCTCCGGGTCTTCAAAATATTTTTCCAGTCTCATAGAAATTTTCCTTTCTGCATCACGCATTACTCCGGCAGGACAGGAATGGCAAATGACACAAGCTCGAATGATGATAAACGATCACATCTGTCCTCTCTCCCTCGCTGTCCTCCAGCAGATTTACCGGCTGTACCGCAAATGGCAGCACCAGTTTTCCTCTTGTACCATCCTGTTCACTCAGACGGATGATGATATTTTTTTCGTCCTCACTCATCTTTACCGCCTGCACATAAAGTGTTTTTTTCTCTGCTGCCTTCTGTATGACCGCATCGATACGTCCGTCGAACTGCTGCGGCAAGGCAGTCTTTTTAAGTGGTACATTAAATTCAAACGCCCTGCGGTTGATCCCTGCATCCAGATGGTTTCCTGCATGTGGAACGATCCGGTAACAAAAATCATGTTTTCCAATATCTGAGGTAATATCCGGACGGATCGTCGCGCGCAGCAGACTTAATGTAATATGATTTTCATCGACCCCGACACCATATTTTCCATCGTTTAAGATCGCAATTCCGCCGTCCGACTCTGCCATATCGCACCATTTATGCATACACACCTCAAATCTTGCCTGCTGCCAGGAAGTATTCTTATGGGTCTCCCTGCGTATAAATCCGGCGCTGGTATCGCACACCAGTTCTCTGGACACCAGATTCATCCCAAATTCCATCTTCGCAAGTTTGTGTTTCTCATGCCAGTCCACCAGATGTTCCACTTCGATCTCGTTGCTGTCCGCAAACAGCCGTATCTGCATCTTCCAGCTGCTCGCCTCTGTGCCAAGCACCACCTCAAACAATGCACATGCACCATCTGCCACCACCAGATGAAGCGGTTTTTTCACAGTGATCTCAAGCTCTTTCTCTTTGTAGTTCGGCAGAATATCCCATGCGTCATAAACACCCGGCAGATCCTGATAAATGTGCAGTTTGTGAAACGCACCATCCGTCCATTCACGGTCAAGATCCCTGTCATAAAAACTTTCCATGCTCCCGTCTTTCGCAAAACAGATTTTCGCATGCGCGGTTTCTACCCGGACCCGATACGGCTCATCTACATATTTGACTGTAATCCAGTCCGCCGGTCTTTCTGCCAGAAGCCGTGCCTTTTTCTCCATCTGCCTGCATCCATGGTCTCAAACGGTGCCATCTGCGGGCACACAAATGCACCTTTTTTTCCTTTCCGCAGAACCGGTCCATCCTCCATCTCAACAAAGGTAACTTCCGTCCGCTCCTGCCTAACGAGTTAAAATAGGTATCCCCTGTTCCAATCAGGGAATCCACACATTCCCTCACTTTTTTATAGTCCTCCATCGCATCCTCGTAGACCGGATGGATATGACTTCCCGGCAGGATATCATGGAACTGATTGACCAGAAACTTCTTATATATATCCCGCACCTGTTCTGCAGGATAAGTTTCTCCCGAAAGGCAGCGCAGGGACAATAACAGTTCTGCCTCGCGCAGGGCAAATTCCAGCTCCCGGTTCTCACGTTTCAGGTTGGATTTCGTTGTGAATGTCCCCCTGTGCATTTCCAGATATAATTCACCATCCCACACAGCAAGATTTTCATTTCCCTTTAAATTCTTTTCCAGAAAACTTGTGCCCCCGGTCTGCTCGGTCTTTGGCATGACAGACAGTTTGTCAAACCGGTGCATCAGTTCGATCATCTCCTCCGTAGCACCGCTGCCCCATCGCCATATCCAAACATGGACAACGTCTGTCCGCCGCTCTCCTTATCCTGATATGCCTCCCAGTTCTCCTGGATCTGGCTTGGCATATTCCAGGTGATAAAGTGTGTTGGAGGAACACATGCATAGACATCTGTGCCATCGATCCCGCGCCATATAAAATTATTGTGCGGAAAACGGTTGGTATCGTTCCATGTGGACATTTTATTTGACACAAAATACTCCACTCCGCTCTTTTTCAAGATCTGCGGCAGTATCCAGCTGTTTCCAAAAACATCCGGCAGCCATGCATTATTGACAGTCTTACCGAACCGGCTGCGGAAATACATCTGTCCATACAGACACTGGCGGATCAGACTTCCGCCGACGGGATATTGCAGTCCGGCTCAATATACATCGCCCCGACCGGTTCGAAATTGCCCGCCGCGATCTTTTCCTTTAATTCCTCAAACAGTTCCGGGTAATATTTTTCCAGAAGTTCATAGGTATACGCCTGTGTATGCGTGTAATGAAAATCCGGGTACCGGTCCATCAGCCGCATCTGAATCAGCACGGTGCGCGCATTCTTCTGTACCGCATGGATCCTGCGCCAGTAATAGGCAATATCAAGATGCGAATGCCCTACTAATGCCACATTGCCGCTGCCGCGGAAATCACCATTTTCATAGATATGTTTCTCTATGTAAGCAGATGCCGCGCGGATTCCCTCATTGACATATTCATACTTCTCCCGCTCCATGGATGGCGACTCCTGATTTTGTCCGATGCATTCCCTCAGTGTCTCAAAGTCAATCTCGTTTAAGGCATTATTTAATTCCTGATTTAAGAATTTTCTGTAATCTTCATTAAAATAGGTACTTTTTGAAACATCCAGAAGAAGCTGCAGATCATAAAAAAGGCTCAGTGCATCCTGATTTACTGTTGCAAGATATAATCCCTGAAATTCCTGTCTGCACCCCTTTAATTTCATGGAATCCGGATTTCGCTCATCATCCGGCTTTGAACGGTTGTACCCCTCCATCTCGATCAGGAGTTCCCCGCTGTCAATGTAAGGACTGAGCAGTACACGGTCACGGTTTGGATCCATGCCGCCCACATAAACCCCATTGACCTTTACAATGATCTCCGCCGCCGTCCACATGGAAAGCCACAGCTCTTTTCCCTGCATCTCTTTTGGCACGGTCACTTTTGCCTTAAAAAAAACCGTTCCGTCGGGCGTAAAATAAATATCGCCCTTTTTTAATCTGCGATAACCACCCGGATAATACTCATAAGTGTTCTCTCCCGTCTGTCTCGCATCCGTAATTTCAATATCTGTAATCTCATATTTACTTTCATATAAAAACCGTTTCAGCCATCCGGCTCGCAGATCCGTATACTCCTCCGGTCTCATGCTTCTGCGGACTACCTGTACAAATGCCATTGCCTCTTCCTCCTTAAATCGTATCCCAGAAAAACGGTTTTTTCCGTTCTGCAAAAACCGTGACGTCTATCCCAAGATCTCTTTTTATTTCTTCCTCGATCCAGCTCATACAGCGTGGTACGATCGCACACTTCGAACATTCCCCCTGCAGCCTGACATGTAAAACATTTCCATCAGTTCCGGTAAGATCAATAAAACCGCCATCCCCCTGCAATTTAGGGGCTATCACTTCATCCACATATTTTTTTAATCTCTCGTCCATTTTTATCCCTTTACTGCTCCTGCTGTCATACCATTGATAAAATATTTACTTGCAAAAATGTAAATGACCAGAATCGGAACGATCGCGATGGTCGCCCCGGCAAACATGATATTCCATGCTGCTGCACCATCGCCCGCATTCTTTAACATGGTCACCCCGACTGTCAGGGGACGCTTTGAGGCATCCGTCATTGTAAATACCAGCGGAAGGATATATTCGTTCCAGCCTCCGCGGAAAGACAATAGCGCCACGGTTGCAAGGATCGGCTTTAATACCGGAAGAATGATCTTATAAAATGTCTGGAAAAATGTGCATCCATCGATTTTTGCCGCCTCATCGAGTTCCTTCGGGACCGAATTCATATAGCCGCGGATCAGGAAAATATAAGTTGCCTGTGCAGTTCCCGCCGAGATGAACACAACGCTCCAGAGAGACGTATTCATATGGATTTTTACCGCCAGTTCAAACAGTGGACGCAGTGTTACCGATCCTACATTTACAAACATAAATGCCACAAACAGACCATAGATCAGTTCCTTGCCCCTGAAATTTTTACGGGCAAATACATATCCTGCCATGCTTGTGACAACTAAGGTCAGGATCATGACACTTAAAGCAAGGAATATACTGTTTCCTGTGTACACCGCAAAGTTTGCAGAATTCCACGCATCAATAAAATTCTGTACGATCCATTCAGATGGGAAAATATTGATCCCGCCTGTAAGTAATTCCTGGTTCTTCTTAAACGCCCCCAGCACTACATAAAAAATAGGGTACAGCGTCAGGAACGCCACAAACGACATGAGCAGAACTACCAGGAAACGGATGACCTTTGTGCCGGTAGAATATACTGCCGTGTCATTTTTCTTTCGCATTTTCATCTGTAAAACCTCCTTATACCACCTCATCAAGTTTTCTTGCAAAATACATATAAACAGCTGTCACGATACCAATGATCAGCGCAGCAACCAAGCTTAACACGGTCGCATAACCGATCTGTGGGTTTGTCCCGACATCTTTTCCAAAAATAAGCTGGTAAATATATAAAAACATGACCTGTGTACGGTTGTTCGGTCCGCCGTTTGTAAGTACCATGATTGACTCATAATCCTTAAATGCCCCGGTGATCGCCAGCATTAAAATAATTTTTAACATCGGGCTTAACATCGGCAGTGTGATCTTAAAAAATGTCTGGATTCCATTTGCCCCGTCGATTTTTGCGACTCATATACGTCCTCCGAAATGCTCGACATTCCTGAGATAAAATAGATCATATAATTACCAAAACCTGCCCAGAGTGCAACAATCAGAACCGACCACATGGCGGTCTTTGCATCCCCTAACCAGTTAACATTCTGCCCTATCACGCCGATCGCCTTTAACACGCCGTTTAAAACGCCATTATACGCCGCAAAGATAAATCCGAATACCATACTTGACACTGCGGTAGAAATGATCGTCGGCATAAAATAGATCCCCCGGAAAAAGGAGCTGCCCCTTAATTTCTGGTTCAGAAAAACTGCCATAATCAGTGCCAGCGGAATGATAAATATAATTTTGAGCACCGCATATTCAAATGTGTGCAGCACACTCTGCCAGAACGTCGTATCGGTAAGCATACGCTCAAAATTGTGCATTCCGGTATACGTCGCCGTCAATCCATTGTACTCGTAACATACATATCGGAAAATCCAGCAAAACGGGTATACTGAGACTACCAGTAACATAATGACCGCCGGCAAAAGCATAAGACCTGCCGCAATATCTCCCTTGTTTTTTGCGCGTTTCAGCCGTTCCGCAAAACTAAGGTTCTTTTTTGTTTTTATCACTGTCGTATTATTTTTACTCATATGACTCTCCATTCCTGCGTGTGAAAAATCCCACTTTTCACACTGCCCTCCATTTTTATGCTGCCTGCATCCATATACTCCTGTCTTTCCATGGCGCTATCCTTCCATGGCAACGGGTCCATATGGATGCAGGCATCCTTTTCTTTCCTGCATCCATACCCGGACAGCGTTTTACTCTGTTTTATAGGTAACGGTTCCTGCTGACGGCTGAAGCGGATCATAGTTCTCAACAATGACACGTTTGCATGTTCCATTGGAAAGTCCGCTCTCAAGTGCTGCATTATAGCGTGTATTCAGATCTTCGATGGCTTCATCTGCACTGACATATCCAAGTACTACATTCCATAACACGGTCTTCCAGTCATCTCCCTCTACGCTGACTGCCGGTGTTGCCGGATAAACATCCTCGTAATCCTGAAGTTCAAAATCTGCAAGTCTGCCAATATTGCTTGTATCGACAATGTTGCTCATATAACCGGATAACGGAATGCTGTAACCACCCTCAAAATATCCCTTTAAGAAATCTTCACTTGAAAAATATTTGATGACTTCCCATGCTGCATCTTTATTTTCACAGGAACTTAGCATGACATATCCGCCGTTCGGTGAGCAGCTCAGCGCGCCTTTGACTTCACCGGTCAGAGTTGGCAGTTCTGCTACACCCCAGTCAAAGGAGCACGGGAACTGATCGGTAAATACACCTGCTTCCTGGGATGCATTTCCCCAGAGTGCAAATGCACCCTGTGCAAATAATGCACGGCTGTTATCTACGCCCTGATTTTCAGAGCCTGGAAGCACAGAACCATCTGCATAAAGTTTTGCCGCTTCCTCCACGATCTCTTTCCAGCTGCTAAAATCATATACGCCATTGGCATAATCATATCCGCCAGGAGTTGCGCCGCTCATCTCACCACATCCCTCTAACCATCTTGAAAACGGACTGGATGAAGTGAATGCGATCCCGTAAGTGGAATCATTGGTAGCTGCTTTGGCAAGCTCCACGAAATCTGATAATTTTGACGGTATCTCTGTTGCCCCGGCAGCATTTACCAGATCTTTGTTCCACTCAATCCTTGTTCCGGTACGGACACCGTTTGGAACCCAGTAGATATCATCCCAAAGGAGGTAAGTCCCTCGTATTTATGGTCATATGCCTCCGTTACTTTCTGAAATTCTTCGTCCCCTGCGATATAGTCTTTGATGTTATAGAAGATACCGGCATCCACATATGTCTGTAATGTCATGTTATCGGATGCTGGATGCTGATAATGTCCGGTGCCGTTCCGCCTGATAGGCAAGCTGGATGGAATTGGCCCAGTCATCTGTCAGTATCGTGTAATTGATCTGTATATCACTGTGGCTTCGCATTGAAAGAATCGATCATCTCATTCATATATGCCTCGTCATGACGGTTGTTTGTCCAGAATTCAATCGTCGCTGCACCGTCTTTCTTCGTATCCGATACTGCTGTCTCTGTTCCTGAAGCGGTCGTATCTTTCGCACTTTCTGTTCCCCCATTGTTTCCGCAGCCTGTAACAGAAATTATCATTGCCGCTGCAAGCATTGCACTAATCACTTTCTTTTTCATAGTTTTCTCCTTCCTTTGTTTCAGGTGTTTTCTGTTGTGACTATCATGCCAGATTTTTCATTTCCGAACAACGGCAGTTTCCACGAACAATGTAACACTTTCTAATATCCGGTCATAAAACTTATACAAACTGCCCCTTTTGCTTTCCATATCTCCATGTTAATATATACAAGTATTTTAATAAAACTTTTTTATTTTTGTATATCATTACAATTGCAGCGCAATATATGATTGATGAAAGTGGGATTACACAATGAACGAACATATGGATGTCACACTGATGATCGCAGATGATGAATCCTTCATATTGAGAGGCTTAAAAGAAATTGTTTCGGATTCTGACCTGCCCCTGAAACTGATTGGAACTGCCGGGAACGGCATGGATGCCTTTGCACTCCTTCTCTCTTCCAGCCCTGACATTGCGATCATGGATATCCGCATGCCGGGCATGGACGGACTGGAAGTGATCCGCAGGGCAAGAGATGCCGGACTTACCACTCACTTTCTGATCCTGAGCGGTTATAATGACTTTTCCTATGCACAGGAAGCGATCCGCTACAATGTCCACGGATATTTTTTAAAACCTTTAAATATCCCGGAATTCAGGCAGGCACTTTCCGCCGAATACCAGGATGTCCTTGCCACACGCGCAAAATCTGCATCCGATACAATCAGCACGGACGAACTGAGCAGCCTGATGGAATCTTCGCGTTCCTATTTTCTTGCACAGCTTCTGCAGGGTGAGATTTCCTCTGCCGACGTGACAAATGCACGCTTAAATTTTCTGCATATAAACCTTGGTCCCGATTCCTCCGTGGCTGTCATACTGACACCGGAAAACTCTGACTCCGATTTTGAGACCGACTTTGCATCTATCATCACACATACCATCCATCCGGTCTTAAAAACATTTTTTTATGAGGCGTTTCTCTATCAGGAACAGCAGATCGTATGTATCATCAATCTTTCTGCCGGAAACGAAGATCTTCTGCTTGCAAGGATCAAAGCCTGTCTCACCGGCCTGCAGAAAAAAAACGGACTTTCTTTTTTAGCTGCGGTCGGAACGATTGTACCGGAACTGTGCCAGTGCTCTGCCTCTTATCAGGCAGCCCTCTCCGCACTGTCCTACCGCATTTACGGAACAGACACAAAAATCTTTGATTCCGGCATCATCTGCCACCAGCTGCCCCAGGAATCGCCCCGCAGTATCGATTCCGCACCACTTGCTGATGCCATTTTAAACGGTGATACCACGCGGATCAAAGATTACTGCTCGGCATTTTTTGATTCGCTGTTTTTTGTGCGCATGCCACCACCAAACTACATATTCGGGATGTTTTTATTTCTGATTTCCAACGTCCAGAAAGATATCGCCATCAAATCCAGTCATCCAGTCTCTTTTCCGGAATTTACCTTTGATGACTTAAATATCCTCCCATCTGTATCTGAACTTAAGGACTGGCTCATTGATTTCTTTCTGAATTATTCCGAGCTGCTGACCGCAAGCCATAACGGCCATGACCAGATCATCCGTCAGGCAAAGGAGTATATCCGGTCACATCTTGACTGCAATATCAAGGCGAAGGATGTCGCAGCACTTGTCGGGCTGAGTGAAGCGTACTTTACCATATATTTTAAGAATCACTCTGGTGTGAACTTCCGTGACTATATCCTGTCCGAGAAAATGGAGTACGCAAAATCCCAATGTCATTTAGATAAGGATTATACAAAGAACAGTGTATATAGAAATATGTACCCTGTTCTTTTTTTGTAAAATTATGTTAAGCACTTGACATGATAATCAAAATGTGCGGTCGCTCTAACTATCTTTTTTAAGATAGTTAGAGCGACCCTTGTAATTAAGAAAATATCTTGATTGCAAGGAGAATTACACGATGAATTATTCTACAGAGGTAAAACAAAAATTACTATCAATTATTACAAAAATGGATTCTTACTATTGGCTATTTACAAAGCATCCAAAAACGGACTTTTCCCGTAAAAAGAAATGGTCATTTGAAGAGGTTATGAAGTTCATGCTTACAATGGAAGGCAAAGCATTAAGAGATGAACTGTTGGAATATTTTGAATTTGATAATACTACACCATCAAATTCTTCATTCAATCAGCGTAGAGCACAGATATTGCCTGAAGCATTTGAATTTTTATTCCAAGAATTTACAAAGTCTTTTACGGATAATGTTACATATAATGGTCTTAGACTGATTGCATGTGATGGCTCGGATTTGTGCATTGCACACAATCCCCAAGATGAAACAACCTATTTTCAAACTCTTCCTGACAGAAAAGGGTACAACCTATTGCATTTAAATGCTTTTTATGATTTATGCAGCCGCCAATACACAGATGCAATTATCCAGCCTTCACGCTTGGCGAATGAAAGACGTGCAATGTGTGAATGATTGACCGATACAATGATACATCAGCTATTTTTATCGCAGACAGGGGTTATGAGAATTATAATATATTTGCCCATGTGGAACACAAAGGAATGTATTATTTAATTCGTGTCAAAGATATAACAAGTAATGGTATAACTTCAAAACTTACAATGCTTCCAGAGAGTGGGGAATTTGATGAATGGGTTAATGTTACGCTTACTAAAAAGCAGACAAATGAAGTAAAAGCAAATCCCAAAAAATACAGAGTTATTGATAAGAAAACGCCTTTTGATTATCTTGATCTGCATTTTAATAATTTTTACGAAATGAAAATGAGAGTGATACGTTTTCCAATACCTCAAGGTTCTTATGAATGCATTATTACAAATCTGCCACAAGATAAATTTAATTCTGATGAAATCAAACGGTTATATGCAAAACGTTGGGGAATAGAAACCTCTTTTCGAGAATTGAAATATGCCTTAGGACTAACACGTTTTCATTCAAAGAAACCAGAATATATTATGCAGGAAATATGGTCAAGAATGACTCTGTATAATTTCTGTGAAATTATAGCAACTAATGTTGTTATAAATGAGAAAAAAGGCTGTAAACATACATATCAGCTCAACTATACCCGAGCAATTCGGATTTGCTGTTACTTTCTATCGATTAAAAAAGAAAAAGCTCCACCCGATGTAGAATATCTAATCGGACATGAGCTTCTTCCTATACGTCCTGGGAGAATAGACCCTCGCAAAGTCAAGACCCAGTCGGCGATAAGCTTTCTATATAGAGCAGCTTAAACAAATATTAGTATATACCATTTTTAAGGCAGATGAAAGCATCTGTCTGTTTGTTGTGCAAATTTATTATGTTAAAAGTGTTATAAGATAGAAATACAGCAGATAAACAAAATGTTTATCCGCTGTATAAGAATTTCTGACTATAAAGCAATCCTTATCTAAATGACATTGGGAAAGAAACGAGGCGAGAAGTTCCGGGGATACGGAAAAGGTGCAGCCGCGTTGTTGGTGTTCTTTCAGATTACTTAAGATATTAGAGTGTATTTCTTCATTAAAAATATCAAGCGGTGAGGCGGACATGTCGCTTTTTAAAATATTCTGGATCAGTGATTCGTGCTCCTTAAAATAGAGTATGGACCTTTGGGTAAGGTAGAGCGTGTAAGCATAAATTCCGTTGGGGGGAGTTTCCTCTTTTGCCTGTGAGATGAACTGATCCTGCTTTTGGCGGATAAAAAAAGAAAAGAAATCATACTTGTCTGCAAAATGTTTATAGAACGTGGCGCGCCGGATCATTGCCTCATCACAAAGCTCATTCACAGTCAGATCGTCAAATCTTTTTTTCTCCAAAATAGTTACAAAGGCATCACACAGTGCCTTGTAGGTTTTTCGGATTCTTAAATCTGTTTTTTCTTCCATAATTATTCCGTCCTTTCGAAAAATAAAAGACAATTGTTCTGTTTCTGTCAAATAACTATCATATACATTGCAATTGTACGTTGAAAAAAACGATTTGTTATTATGATACAGAAAACGAACAGTTGTCAATTATAAAACAACCGTCAGAAATAAAACAAATGAAAATCTACTGAAAAAGCAGGGATCAGAAAAAAGGATACAGGGAGAGCAGTAGAAAACGTTTGAAAGGTTTTTTGAAAAAGGAGAAAGCATGTAGAAAAGTTTTATGAATTGGTGATCCGTCATCGTAAAATCATTTTTGCAGTATTCATTGGAATAGCAGTCATTTGTGCGATGGCGCAGAAGTTCGTATCAGTCAACTATGATATGAACTCTTATCTGCCGGAGGATTCCCCGTCGACGGTGGCACTCGATGTCATGGAAGACGAATTTGACGGAGGCATCCCAAATGCAAGGGTCCTGATCTACAATGTCACGGTGCCGGAGGCGCTTTCTTATAAGGAAAAGTTAGGAGAAATCGACGGTGTGACAGATGTGACCTGGTTAGATGATGCGGTAACGGAAAAGCAGGTGCAAATATTAAAAAAAAACGAGCTCCATTAGGAACTCGTTTTTTTTAATCATCGCAACAAAAAAGCGGGTGCAATCCCCCACCTCATAACAGATACTAAAAAACTGAGTTCCATCGGAACTCAGTTTTAATACCTGTAACAGAGAGCGGGTGATGGGAATCGAACCCACGTATCCAGCTTGGAAGGCTGGTGTTCTACCATTGAACTACACCCGCATAAGATGTGTGAAATTGAATACTGCCGAGCAGAAACTGTTGTTTCTGCTCTAATGCCCAGTTCCGGAATCGAACCAGAGACACGAGGATTTTCAGTCCTCTGCTCTACCAACTGAGCTAACTGGGCGTCTCACAACAAAACTTATTTTAAAGGAAAATGGCTTTGCTGTCAAGCAGAAAATGCAAATTTTTTTAATAATATGAATTTTCGCAATAATTAGGAAAACATAGACGGGTCATTTTAGAGCAAGCATATGCCACATTGCCAGCGCAGCGCACAAAAATAAAAGTAACGTAAACCCAATTCGTTTAGTTTGAAACAGAATGGGCGAAAACTGCACATTACAAAGGGATTTCGTCCGGTTTTTACGGGAATATACTTCAATATGGGGTAGAATGGGTGAAATAGAGGTGAAATCAATCAGAATAACCCACAGAATCGGAAAAACCAGGCCGAAATGAGTAGAAAAAGGAAGATTTCGCCCAAAATCAATAGAAAGTCATTAAATAGTTAGAAAAAATGGGTGAAACCAGATTTAAATACCGAGGTTTCACCCATTGTGTGCATCAGTTAAATTGTAAAGTGATATGTTTTTTGACCTTGCTGTCGAGAGATTATGTTATACGGTAACGCATATCAGTACATTTGTATATCATGCGTATAGCAGGATAGCAGGACGGAAGTTACATATACGGCAGCACATCCTGCATATAAGCACGCAGTGTCTCGCCGACGCTCCATGCCTGCGCATAGCATCCTCTTGGATTGTGAGGTGCATCCCCGTCGAAGATTTCGGAGATCGAGCCGATGCAGCCGTTGTCGGTCAGATGATGACGTACCGGTTCAAGCAGGGAAAGCAGCTCTTTGGTACATTCCGGCGAGTGATCGTGGACTTTGGCATAGGCGGACAGAAAACCGCCGAGCAGAAATCCCCATGCCGTGCCCTGGTGGTAGGCGGCGTCGCGTTTTGGCAGGGAACACAGTAAATGCCGTGGTAGTCTGAATGGTCGCTGGTGAGAGAACGAAGTCCGCAGCCGATGTAAAGATGTTCTTTGATAAATGCGACGATTTTTGCTTCCTGCTCCTTCGATAACATGGTAAAAGGCAGTGACACCGCATAGATCTGGTTTGGGCGAAGATGGTCATCCGGCTCATCCCCGTCCACGACATCGTAAAGACAGCCCTTTTCTTCCCACCAGAACTTCTGGCAGAAAGATGCTTTTACAAGTTCCGCAAGCGCAGCATAATTGTGGGAGTCATAACATGACTGCCCAGACCCGTGGCGGAAACGCCAGTAACCGAAACATGACTGCCTAAACCCGTGGCGGAAACGCCAGTAACCGAAACTTCACTGCTGGAACTCGTGGCAGAACCGCCAGTAACCAAAACATCGTCTCCCTCATACAGCCGGGCAAGTTCCTCCATGACCTTCAGCGCATTATACCAGAGCGCATTGATCTCCACCGGTTTTCCGTGGCGCGGGGTGGCAACCCAGTCACCGACACGCACGTCCATCCAGGTGATCTGGTCAAGACCGCTTCCGGCATGGATGAGACCGTCCTCCTCCATATAAATACTGAAATCTGTGCCGTTTTTGTAAGCGGAAATGATTTCCTTCAAATGAGGATAAATATTTTCCTGTACAAACGCATTGGCAGCGGTATCCGGATAATACTGCAGATACTGCCATACTGCATAAAAATACCACAGGGAAGCGTCCGCTGTATTATAAAGCGGAGCGGCATTGTCATCCGGGAACATGTTTGGCACGATCCCGTGACGGATGTATTTGGAAAAAGTTAAAAGGATTTCCTCTGCATCTTTTCTGCGCCCGGTGCAGAGCGTCAGTCCGGTAAATGCGATCATCGTGTCACGGCCCCAATCCGTAAACCATGGAAGCCCGGCAAGCACGGTTTTATAGCCGGTGGAAGCACGGTCACAGAGAAACTGATCCGCGGTGAGAACCAGGCGATCTGCAAAATCATCGTGGATACCTGCCGTTTCGTAGAGTGATTTTGTATACTTTTCCCGTTCTTTTAAAATGTCAAAAGCGGTATCTGCCGTGATATCTGTAAATGTTTCATCGGCAGCGATCACGGAACAGAGCACGGAAATCTGTTTGTGGCTTTTCGCTGGAAGAAAAACAGTGACTTCATGTGGACAATAATGACAGTCGAGTCCGTCCGTCTCAAGATCGACCTCGGTCTGAAGCTGCATGTCAATATCGAACATAGGCGTATGGTCGGAAAAAATACCTTCACTGGTCTGGAACAAAATGGCAGTATCAGGATGGCTTTCCGGGATCAGGCAGAGTGAATTGTCGATCAGGGAAGTACGAAAATGAAAATCTTCCGGGCGGCTGGATGCGCTGTGTTCACGGAAATTAAAAAGCGGAACCAGCGTGAGAGAAGCATCCGGACCATTATTTTCGATTTCATAGGCAATGGCACACACATTGGCACCATGTTTTAAGCAGATATGTTTTTTCAGCGTGATATCGCCCGCCTGGTATGTGTAGTGAACACTTCCGTCATAAGAAAAAGAGACGAGATATTCCTGCCCCTGTGTGTAACAGGTTTCGCCATTTTTCTTATGCTGTGAAGTCTCAAGGTTATACACTGCAGATACAGCTGGAACAGATCCTTTTTTTAACGTGTCCGTAATGGAATGAAATTTTTCGTCAGAACTGCCAGTGCTTTCTGCTGCAAATACGGACAGAGATTCATTGATCTTGGAAAAAACAAGATAGCGCTCGATCGGCGGGTGGAGACTCGCGATCAGATAACCCTGATGAGTCCGGTTGTGTGCACCGATCAGGGAACTTCCGGCATAACCGCCGATGCCGTTGGTCAACGCCCATTCACGGCGGATTCCATTTTTAAATGTGGAAAATGCTTCTTTTTCATATTGATAATTGATCATTTTTTTGTTCTCCATGATAAAAAGTTATTGTTTGTAAAAAATGTGTTGCAAAACTGCGAAAAATTACGAAAATACTATTTCTTTTTATTTTACACGATAACAGGTGCGATGTACAGAAAAATAAAAAATGTATAAAATTTCCTGTATTTATGCAGAGAATGGAGGGACAGCCCTTGCCTGACAAGTTGTTACATGATAATATAAGAAGTATGACCTGTGGCAGACTTGCAAAAGAGATGCTGATGTATGTGAAATAGAACCAGTTCCACGATGGTGGAAAAGGCAGCCTGCCCAAAAGAGTATGTCAAAAAACAGGTAAATATAAGAAAACAGGAGAAGATTATATGCATGAGAAATTAGTGATCGTTCCGAAAAAGAAAACAGGTTCCAAAAAAATGTTAACTACAGCATGGTTTATCCTTGCCTGCCTGATGTTTTTGCTGGCTACATTTGTGAATCCGGTTATTTTTCTGATCCCGGGAATCGCATTTGCACTGGTATGGTATTTTCAGGCATTTCGTTCGGATATAGAGTACGAATATACCTATTATGATGGAGAGTTCCGCTTTGCACGGATCAAGGCAAAAAGCAGACGTAAAGCCATCGGCAGCGTGCAGATGGATGATGTACTTGGATTTGCTCCAAGAGGTGACAGAAGCGTATACAAATACGAAAATGACAAGAATCTGGCATATAAAAATCTGACTTCCGGTGACCCGGAAGCAAAGGTGTATGAGCTGATCGCAAAGGGCGAAAAAGGACTTGTGCGTTATGAGTTTGAGCCGGATGATGAGATGCTCAATGAAGTTATGGTAAAATATCCGCGTTCCGTGGTAAGATAAGCGGCGAAACGCAGACGGAGGAAGAAATGTTAGAGTTAAGAAATATCACTTATGAGGTAGAGGACAATCAGGACAACAAAGAGATCTTAAAAGATGTCAGCCTTACGATCGATGAGCATTTTGTGGCGATCACCGGACCGAACGGTGGAGGAAAGTCCACACTTGCAAAGATCATTGCCGGAATCATCAAGCCGACATCCGGTCAGATCATTTTAGATGGAGAGGATATTACAGAACTTGATATTACCGAGCGTGCAAAACATGGCATCAGCTATGCATTTCAGCAGCCGGTACATTTTAAAGGACTGACAGTCAAAGATCTGATCACAATCGCAGCAGGAAGAACGATGACGGTGAATGAGATCTGTGAGATCTTATCGGAGGTTGGTCTGTGTGCGAGAGAGTATATTGACCGTGAGATCAATGGCAGTCTTTCCGGCGGTGAGTTAAAGCGTATTGAGATCGCGATGATCACGGCACGCGGAACAAAGCTTTCCATTTTTGATGAGCCTGAGGCGGGAATCGATCTCTGGAGTTTTAACAGTCTGATCAAGGTATTTGAAAAAATGCGTGATGAGATTCAGGGAACGATTCTTATCATTTCACATCAGGAGCGTATTTTAGACATTGCAGATAAGATCGTGGTGATCGCAAACGGACAGGTTAAGACAATCGGAACCAAGGAAGAAGTACTTCCGGAACTGCTTCATACAGCAGGGGCCTGTGAGACACTGACCAGCAAGCTGTAATGTATGAGTATGAGGAAGTGAGGATAAAAATGGATTTAATACAGAAAAATTTATTAGAGCAGGTGGCAGGACTGCACGAGATCCCGGAGTGCCTATAACATTCGTGCCAACGGAACCAAACTCGGAAGAAATACAACTGCAAATATTGATATTGTAACAAAGACTGATAAGGATGGAATCGACATTATCATCAAACCGGGAACGGTCAACGAGAGTGTACACATTCCGGTTCTTTTGAGTGAGAGTGGAATGCAGGAATGCGTTTACAATGATTTTTATATCGGTGAGGGTGCAGATGTCACGATTGTGGCAGGATGCGGAATCCATAACTGTGGTGTAGATACCTCCAAACATGACGGTGTGCATACGTTTTATCTGGAAAAAAATGCAAAGGTCCGCTACATTGAGCGCCATTACGGCGAGGGTGACGGCAACGGAGAGAATATCATGAATCCGCAGACCATTGTGCACTTAAAAGAGGGTGCACATATGGAGATGGAGACGACCCAGATCAAAGGGATTGATTCCACAGTCCGTGTGACAAAAGGTGATCTTGCAGAAAATGCATCTTTAGAAATTCATGAGAAGATCATGACACACGGAAAACAGTACGCGAAGACAGATTTTCATGTGGATATTAACGGGGATAATTCCAGTGTGAATCTGGTGTCACGTTCTGTTGCAAAAGGGGAATCAAAACAGGAATTTTTCTCCGTTATGAATGGTAATGCAGCCTGTGCAGGACACAGTGAATGTGATGCCATCATTATGGATAACGCCTGTGTGACTGCAAGTCCGCAGCTGACTGCCAACAATATTGACGCAAATCTGATCCATGAAGCTGCTATCGGAAAAATAGCCGGAGAGCAGCTGATCAAGCTGATGACACTTGGACTTACAGAAAAAGAAGCGGAAGAACAGATTATCAATGGATTTTTGAAATAGTCATTTAAAGTTTGTGGCCGGGAATGTCTTTGTATTCGATCATCCCGTCATCAATCCATTCTTTAATGCGGCTGAGCGGCAGATGAAAATGTGTTGCAACATCATAAGCGGTGGCGTTGTTTGTCTGAATATATTCTTTTACCTGATGAAAAAGTTCCTGTTCTAAACAGCGGGGACACAATGTTCCCTCGTAGGATGTGGGAAGAAGACAGTGACATTCTTCGCAGTATCTCCGGTTTTCAAATAAAGGTGTTTCGGTCATATAAAGTCCTCCTGTCTGTTACGTTAGAACATTATTATAACATAGATTATCATATGGAAAGAATTGTATTTATAAATAAAATATAAAAACAAAAATAAGGATTTTTATAAATCTTTTCGAAAATCGTCACACTTAAGACATATTTTTTCCGTATACTGTAACCATCGAAAGAAGTTAACAACGCTTACCCAGGCGGGTTGTTAAACAAGGTTGTATAGAATAAAGGCTGTACATCCCGACAATTCTTTCGACGCAATTTCCTTTATATAGATTAACATTTTCATAACTAAACTCCTCGGAGGAACCCCGGAACAGTGATGTTACCGGGGTTTCTTCATTTATGGGATTAGATTATCAAAAGGTGGATTTCATTTTTGGATAATCGAATCATATGATGTTGGGGTCAGATAGTGCATTTAAACATCTTGATTGACAAATTGCACAAAGCCGTGTCTGTTTTGTTCCGTTGTACGAAAATAAGAAAATCTAAGCCTGCCTGAGTCAGGTTTTCTCAGAGTGACGTGAACGGCAACAACGAGTCCTCCATAACTCGATGCTGCCTTGTTCTGCCATCCGTGGCAGAACATCACTGTGTATTACCAGGCAGTCTAAGATTTACTAATTTTCTCCCAAAGTCACAAAAGCAGTCTCGGCTTTGTGCAATTTGCCAGTCGTTATGTTGTGAATGCACTATTTGCCCCCAACATCATCATATTAAAATTCAGAAAATTATCAGAAAGGCCGGATATGAGAGAAAAAACATACAGTTTCACGATAGAAGAAATCCCGATCATTGTGACGAAAAAACGCATGAAAAATATGTATCTGCGTATCAGTAAAGAGGATGGCAGTGTGCGCATTTCGGCGCCGCATCAGATGAGCGACGAGCGGATTTACCGTTTTGCAAAGGAGCGGATCGACTGGATCCGGGTTTACAGGAAAAAATATCTGCGTGCGAAAGAGGGACGCAGGGAAGTAAGACAATTAAGCGAAGCGGAATTAAAACAGCAGAAACTGCTTTTGAAAAAAGACGTGGAAAAATTGATTGCAAAATGGGAACCCGTCATGGGCGTAAAGGCATCCGGTGTTACGATACGCCAGATGAAAACACGCTGGGGTTCCTGCAATGTGAGAACACACCACATCAATATCAATCTCGCACTGGCGAAAAAGCCGCCGGAGTGTCTGGAGTATGTGGTTGTGCATGAACTGACACATATTTTAGAACCGAGTCATAATGCCGTGTTCTGGGGCTATATGACACAGTTTTATCCGAATTGGAAGCGTGTCAGAAAATATCTGAATGATGAAGTACCGGAATAAATGTTATACAAACTGATTTTGGGTTTCGTCATATTCGTAATCGATCATTTTTAATTTTTCAGTGATCGCATCGGCATCTGCATGAAATGCGGCAACAAGCTCAGAAAAAGACGGATAATTGTCGCGGAGCTGTGTATTGACGAAACTTAAAAGCATAGCAGGATCGTTTGGAAGATTTTGATATTCAGTCATAATAAACCTCGTTTCTTCTATATTATGGTAAACGGTTTGCCCGTGTAGTGGGTTGCTCATGATTACCGCAGATATGCGGTCTTTTCTGTGAACGGTTTCTATGCTAAAATAACATGGGAACGCAAAAAATGCAAGGAGACGATAACAGCATGGAACAAAAGATTGACAAAGAAGTGTTTGATAAATTTTTTACGGAGAGTTACTGCCCGGTTGACTATACAACGGTAAAGGAAGAGTTCGAACAGATCGCATCGGTGGGAAATGATATTTTTACCGGAAGTTATGAGGCAAGAAATTTAAACCGCGGGAATTTCATCCTATACCTGACCAGTGAGGCGTATTGTGATTTTGAGGCTGCCGTGCAGGAGGCGATGGATGATCTGAACCCGGAGATCTTAGATGCAGTTATGGATGTGACGGAAAACACACCGGACGGAGACGAGATCACTGAGAAATACTGGGATACCCAGCGCACACTTTTGAAAGAATTTTTAGAACAGCTTTATGACGAAGTGATCTCAACATGGAGATAATGTTCTGCGGAAGAGTCGGAAGTGAAAGATAAGCAGCAGACAGGATATGGAAAATACGGCAATAAGAATTGGAGGATGTTATGGCGAGCTGTGACAGTTGTGTATACAATGTATACGATGAAGATGATGAGGAATATTACTGCGAAGTGGATATGGACGAGGATGATGCTGCGCGCCTGATGCAGGGACATTATAAAGAGTGTCCGTACTACCAGCTGGATGATGAGTATGCGGTGGTAAGGCATCAGATGTAATATTGAAGACAGATAATAAGCAAAAAGAATGGAGAAATATATGAGTTTTGGCAATATAAAAAAGAAGAAAAGATTACTGGTGTTATTGTTATGTACGATACTGGCGGGGGCGTCTTTTATGACGGGATGTGGCAGCAAAGCGGATGAAAACGGATCTGCCAGGTGTCTGCTGAAGAGAAAAATGTCACAGAAACACAAGAACAGACAGAGGCAGAGTCGGAGCAGATCATGACAGAAGCGACAGAAACTGCACAGACAAAAACACAGGAAACAGAGCAGACGGAAGAAACAGAGCCGGCAGAACTGGCACCAACGGAGACCCGGGAAACAGAAGAAATCATTACAACAGAGGTGATTAAGGGAGAAGCAGATTCGGAGCAGGAGAGTGCATCATCACAGACTGCGGACACAGAGCAGTCTGCTGAGGCTGGAAATCCCCAGACTGGCACAGAGCAGTCTGCTGAGATGGAAAATACGCAGACAGATACAGTCCAGACAAACATTTCCGGTAATCTGGTTGTGATCGACGCCGGACATCAGGCAAAAGGAAATAACGAAAAAGAGCCGATCGGGCCAGGCGCATCTGAGACAAAAGCGAAAGTTGCTTCCGGTACAACAGGTGTGGCGAGCGGGCTTGCGGAATACGAACTGACACTTCAGGTATCTTTAAAGCTGCAGCAGGAACTTACGGCGCGCGGCTATCAGGTGTTGATGATCCGGACGACCAATGATGTCAATATCAGCAATTCCGAGCGTGCGGCAGTTGCCAATAATAATCATGCGGCAGCATTTATCCGCATTCATGCAAATGGAAGTACCAACTCTGCGGCAAACGGAGCGATGACGATCTGTCCGACCGCAGCAAACCCGTACTGCTCCAATATTTATCAGAACTCAAGAAAACTTTCCGACTGCATCATAGGTTCCCTGTGTGCGGCAACCGGTGCAAAAAGTGAGGGTGTCTGGGAGACAGATACGATGAGCGGTATCAACTGGTGTCAGGTTCCGGTCACGATCGTTGAGATGGGGTACATGACCAATGCGGATGAGGATCTTAAAATGGCGACTGACGATTATCAGCAGAAGATCGCATCGGGAATCGCCGATGGAGTGGATGCTTACTTTGGAAAATAAATAACAGAATGCACGTTGCACGAACATTTTATTATTATTAAAAAAGCTGACTGCCGGGCAAACCGGCAAGTCAGCTTTTTGCGTTTAAAATTTATTTCATGCTGTTCTTTACAGCAGCTTCCACAAAACCTTTGAATAACGGATGTGGACGGTTCGGTCTGGATTTGAATTCCGGATGAGCCTGTGTTGCAAGGAACCACGGGTGATCCGGAATTTCAATCATCTCAACGATTCTTCCATCCGGGGAGGTACCGCAGAGTTTCATGCCGCCCTCGGTAAGTGCTGCACGGAAATCATTGTTGACTTCGTAACGGTGACGGTGTCTCTCATGGATCTCTTCAGAACCGTAAAGCTCGCGGGCTTTAGAGGTTGGATCTAACACACATGGGTAAGAGCCAAGTCTTAAGGTACCGCCGATATCCTCCACACCATTCTGATCCGGCATCAGTGCGATGACAGGATGTGTGGTGTTCGGGTCAAGCTCCACACTGTGTGCATCATGGAATCCGCAGACATGTCTTGCAAATTCAATGATGGCTACCTGCATACCAAGGCAGAGACCAAGGTATGGAACGTTGTTTTCTCTTGCGTATTTTGCTGCGGAGATCATACCCTCGACACCGCGGGAACCAAATCCTCCCGGAACAATGATACCTGCCATATCGCCGAGCAGTTCTTTTGCATTGTCATCATTTAATGTCTCAGAATCGATCCAGTGGAGATCGACGGTAGCACGCTCAGCAATTCCGCCGTGTTTTAATGCCTCCACAACAGAGATGTATGCATCATGCAGTGCAATATATTTTCCGACCAAAGCAATTTTTACTTCTTTGTTCGGGTGGCGGAGAGAATCTACCATTGCTTCCCAGTCTTTTAAATTCGGTTCCGGGCAATCTAAATGCAGGGCCTTACATGCAACCTTGGCAAGATTTTCCTTTTCCATGGCAAGAGGTGCCTCGTAAAGATACTCAACGTCAAGGTTCTGGAGTACGTTGCCGTTTGGTACGTTACAGAACAGGGCAATCTTGTCTTTTAAACTCTGGTCGAGTTCATGTTCGGAACGGCAGACGATAATATCCGGCTGGATACCCATTCCCTGAAGTTCTTTTACACTTGCCTGTGTCGGTTTTGTCTTAAGCTCACCGGAAGCCTTAATATAAGGGATCAGTGTGACATGGATCAGGATCGCGTTTTCGTGTCCGACCTCATGCTGGAACTGACGGATCGCCTCTAAGAACGGCTGGCTCTCGATATCTCCGACGGTACCACCGACTTCGATGATAGCGATATGTGTCTCATCGGAAGTGAAATTGCGGTAAAACCGGCTCTTGATCTCATTGGTGATGTGCGGGATCACCTGAACAGTTCCTCCGCCGAAATCGCCGCGGCGCTCTTTCTGGAGCACAGACCAGTAAACCTTACCGGTGGTCACATTGGAATTTTTTGTTAGGCTTTCATCGATAAAACGTTCATAATGTCCTAAGTCCAGGTCTGTTTCTGCACCGTCATCGGTAACGAATACTTCACCATGCTGGATCGGGTTCATGGTTCCGGGATCGATATTGATATACGGATCGAATTTCTGCATGGTCACTTTGTATCCACGGGCTTTTAATAATCTTCCAAGAGAAGCAGCCGTGATACCTTTACCAAGACCGGAAACGACACCGCCGGTGACAAAGACATATTTTACAGGCATAGGTTTTTCCTCCTCATAATTATAGTAAATTTAAAAAATATTTCACGTATTTTATAACCCATATAGTATACAACTAAGTTTACGCAAAATCCAGCATAACTTAAAAAAGATAAAAGTGAATTTAGAAATAATTTAGAAAACACATCAAAAGTTCATGAACTGTGTATTGCTTTTGCGTGTTGTTTTCAATATAATAAAGAAGATATTGACGAATATCAGATAAAATCCAGATGCAGCAGATACTGCAGATGTTTGGAAAGGATAGATTATGGATAACCAGGGACCAAATAATTACAATAATGGAAATAATAATTATAATAATAACGGCGGTAATGGCGGCGGTGGCAATGGAAATAACGGCGGCAATGGTGGAAAGGACAACCATAACGGACAGCTTATCATGGCATTTGTTCTGGTTTCTCTCATCGTGTTATTTATCATGAGCATGGTGTCGAACCGCTTTTCACAGATGAGCACCCAGGAGATTTCCTATTCGCAATTTCTGGAAAAAGTGGAAGCAGGTGAAGTCAAATCCGTAGAGATCGGATCGTATGAGATCGACATCACACCGGTGACAAAGGACAAGAGTCCGTACCAGCCGACCTATTACTGCGGACGCGTGGCGGATGAGGATCTGATCCCGCTTTTAAAAGAAAAAGGCGTAGAAATTTACGGAGTAATCCCGGACAACACTTCCACCTGGATTTACAGTATTTTAAGTTATCTGATCCCGTTAGTACTGATCTGGGTACTGCTCGGATTTTTGATGAAGCGTATGGGCGGCGGTGCCATGGGTGTTGGCAAGAGCAATGCGAAAGTTTACGTGGAAAAACAGACGGGTGTTACATTTAAAGATGTAGCCGGACAGGACGAGGCAAAAGAATCCTTACAGGAGGTTGTTGATTTCCTGCATAACCCGAAGAAATATTCCGAGATCGGTGCAAAACTGCCGAAGGGTGCACTTTTAGTCGGACCTCCTGGTACCGGTAAGACACTGCTTGCAAAAGCAGTTGCAGGTGAGGCGAAGGTTCCGTTCTTCTCACTGGCAGGTTCTGATTTTGTGGAGATGTTTGTCGGTGTCGGAGCATCCCGTGTGCGTGACCTGTTTAAAGAAGCACAGAAACAGGCACCATGTATCATCTTTATCGATGAGATCGATGCGATCGGTAAGAGCCGTGATACCCGTTACGGCGGCAATGACGAGCGTGAGCAGACGTTAAACCAGTTACTGGCAGAGATGGATGGATTTGATACATCCAAGGGACTTCTGATCTTAGCAGCGACCAACCGTCCGGAGGTACTTGATAAAGCGTTACTCCGTCCGGGACGTTTTGACCGTCGTATCATTGTCGATAAACCGGACTTAAAGGGACGTTTAGAGACATTAAAGGTTCATTCCAAAGATGTCATGATGGATGAGACCGTAGACCTTGATGCACTTGCGCTTGCAACGGCAGGACTTGTAGGTTCCGATCTTGCCAATATGATCAATGAGGCTGCCATCAACGCAGTAAAAAATGGCAGAAAGTTTGTAAACCAGTCCGATCTGTTTGATGCATTTGAGCTTGTTGCGGTCGGTGGAAAAGAGAAGAAAGACCGCATCATGAGCGATAAGGAGCGCAAGATCGTATCTTATCACGAAGTCGGTCATGCAATGGTAACTGCACTGCAGAAAAATACCGAGCCGGTACAGAAGATCACGATCGTGCCACGTACATGGGTGCACTTGGATATACCTTACAGACTCCGGAAGAAGAAAAATATTTACAGACCAAAGATGAACTGCTTGCAAAGATCACGACTTATATGGCAGGCCGTGCAGCAGAGATGCTTGTATTTGGTTCTGCGACCAGCGGTGCTGCCAACGATATCGAGAGTGCGACTTCGATCGCGAGAGCGATGGTCACACAGTACGGTATGTCCGATAAATTTGGTATGATGTGTCTGGCAACGGTTGAGAACCAGTACTTAGACAACCGTGCAGGACTGATCTGTGGTGAGGAGACGGCTGCACAGATCGATCAGGAAGTACTGTCCATCATCAACAGCAGTTATGATGAAGCATACCGCATGCTTGAAGAAAACAGGGAGGTTCTCGACAAGATTTCAGGATATCTCTACGAGCATGAGACGATCACCGGAAAAGAATTTATGAAGATTTTCCGTGAATTAAAAGGAATCCCGGAGCCGGAAGAAGAGGAGAAAAAAAACATTCTTCGAGCAGGCAGAGGATGCTAAAAATGCGTTAGAGCAGGCGAAAACAGAAGAACATGCAAAAACGGAAGGACAGACAGAAATAAAAAATCAGGCAGAAGCAGAAACTTCACGTGCAGCGGAAGATCAGAATACTGTATCCTTGGAAAAGGGCAGTTTTATTGATCAGGTCGTAGACGATCAGACAGCAGCACATGAGGAACACCAGAAATAACGCAGCAGAGGCTTCGCTGCAGAAGTATCAGAAATAAAAGCTGAAAAATAAGATAAATATCAGCAGGATAAGTATAAACAGAACGATCAGAGCAGGAATGAGGTTTCATGTTTAACATCGCAGAAGAATTAAAAAAACTCCCGGATCAGCCGGGAGTTTATATTATGCATGACAGCCACGATGCGATCATCTATATCGGTAAGGCTGTCAGTTTACGAAAGAGAGTACACCAGTATTTCCAGCCGAGTCATGATGAGGGCATCAAAAAGGCACAGATGGTAAAACAGATCGCACGTTTCGAGTATATTATTACGGACTCGGAATTAGAGGCGCTTGTGTTGGAGTGCAACCTGATCAAGGAACATTGTCCAAAATACAATACCATGCTGCGCGATGACAAGACTTATCCCTATATCCGTGTGACGGTCGGTGAGGATTTCCCACGGGTACTCTTTTCACGTCAGCAGAAAAAAGACAAATCGAGATATTTTGGGCCATACACCAGTGCGGGGGCAGTAAAAGATACGATCGAGCTGATCAATAAGCTTTACCAGCTTCGTACCTGTAACCGTGTACTGCCGAGAGATACCGGCAAAGAGCGCCCGTGTTTAAATTACCATATCCATCAGTGCCAGGCACCCTGTCAGGGTTATATCAGCAGGGAAGAATACCGGGAAAGAATCGATGCTGCCGTCGAATTTTTAAATGGAAACTATGCACCGATCTTAAAATCCTTAGAAGAAAAAATGAACGAGGCATCCGAAAATCTGGAATTTGAAAAGGCAATCGAATACCGGGAGCTTTTAGGCAGTGTGCGCCAGATCGCGCAGAAACAGAAGATCACGCATACCGACGGTGAGGATAAAGACATCATCGCGCTTGCATCGGATGACAGGGATGCCGTGGTGCAGGTATTTTTCATCCGTGACGGAAAGCTGATCGGCAGGGATCATTTTTATGTCAGGGTCGGGACAGAGGATACCAAAAGCCAGATTTTAACAACTTTTTTAAAACAGTTTTATTCGGGAACGCCGTTTATTCCAAGGGAGATCATGCTGCCGGAGGAGATCGAGGATCACGAGGTCTTAGCCGAGTGGTTAACCGAAAAAAGAGGAGCCAGGGTTTATATCCGTGTTCCGCAAAAAGGTATGAAGGAAAAATTGGTAGAGCTGGCGCAGAAAAATGCAGAGCTTGTACTTTCCCAGGATCGCGAGAAGATCAAACGCGAGGAGGGAAGAACCATCGGCGCGATGAAAGAGATCGAGCATCTTCTGGGGATGGAGGGACTTTCCCGCGTGGAGGCATTTGATATTTCCAACATCAACGGTTTTGAGACGGTAGGATCCATGATCGTCTACGAAAAGGGAAAACCAAAACGCAGTGATTATCGTAAATTCAAATTAAAAACCATCACAGGGCCGGACGATTACGCATCCATGCATGAGGTTTTGACCAGACGTTTTACGCACGGTATGCAGGAGAAAAAAGAACTTGCAGAACGGGAAATGTCAGAGGAATATGGAAGTTTCACAAGATTTCCGGATCTGATCATGATGGATGGCGGCCGCGGACAGGTAAACATTGCATTAAAAGTGCTTGATGAACTGAAAATAAATATTCCGGTCTGCGGTATGGTAAAGGATGATAATCACCGCACCAGAGGGTTATACTATCAGAATAAAGAGATACCGATCGACCGGACAAGCGAGGGCTTTAAACTGATCACGAGGATCCAGGATGAAGCGCACCGTTTTGCCATCGAGTATCACAGATCTTTAAGAAGCAAAGAACAGGTACATTCCGTACTTGACGATATTCCGGGCATCGGTCCGGCACGAAGAAAAGCCTTAATGCGCCGGTTCCAGTCACTTGAGGCGATCCGTGAGGCTTCGGAGGAAGAACTCGCAAAGACAGAGTCGATGAATGAGCAGGCGGCACGGGCAGTTTATTCTTTTTTTTCGGGAAGATAAACACGGGTATTCAAGTTGAAGAATTCCGGTATCTATGGTAAAATGTCGTCAGAATCGTTACGAAAAATATGTTTAGGAGAGGACAAAGGATATGGAAGGTGTTGGAGTAGCAAAGATCGCGCAGATCATGGATTTATGTAATTTTCTGCCGGATATGGAATTAAAGGGACATCGCATTATGATCAGTGATGTAACAGACCGGCGTTACAGCTCAGTGGTTATTTTAAACACTTTGAACAGTCGAGGGTTCAGATCATCGGTACGGTAGAGTACACATATCTGCAGCAGTTAGACGAGGAAAAACGTGAAAAGATTTACAGTGAATTTATGGGATATGATATTCCGTGTGTTATTTTCTGCAGGGATCTGCGGCCGGATGATTCTTTCCTGAAAATTGCAGAGGAGAAAAATATTCCGGTGCTTGGCACAAAACGCAGTACTTCCGAATTCATGGCAGAGCTTATTTATTGTCTGAATGAACAGCTTGCACCGTGTATTACGATCCATGGCGTTTTAGTAGATGTCTACGGCGAAGGACTTCTGATCATGGGTGAGAGTGGTATCGGAAAAAGTGAGGCTGCACTCGAACTGATCAAACGAGGACATCGTCTTGTAACGGATGATGTGGTGGAAATCCGCAAGATCAATGAGCATACACTCATCGGAACGTCACCGGATATCACACGTTACTTTATCGAACTTCGCGGTATCGGGATCATCGATGTGAAAACACTGTTTGGTGTAGAGTGTGTCAAGGAAAAACAGCAGATCGACCTTGTGATCAAGTTAGAGGACTGGAAGAAAGAAAATGAGTACGACCGTCTTGGATTAGAGGAAGAATATACAGAGTTTCTTGGCAACAAGGTAGTATGTCACTCACTCCCGATCCGTCCGGGACGTAACCTTGCCGTCATCTGTGAGGCGGCGGCTGTCAACCACAGACAGAAAAAGATGGGATACAATGCAGCACAGGAGCTTTACCGCCGTGTGCAGGAAAATCTCACAAAAAAATCTTCGGACGATGATGAGTAAAAGCCCGGAGTCAAAAGAATAGCATAAATGGAGGCAATATCAGTCATGGAAAGAAAAAACGCATGGGAGAAATACCCGGAAGGCAAAAAAAGAGAAGAGGTATTTCAGTTTGCAGAGGATTACAGAAAATTTATTTCTGAGTGCAAAACAGAGCGTGAATGTACCACAGAATTTGCAAAAAGAGCCGAGAAAGCAGGTTTTGTAAATCTGGATGAAGTATTAGAAAAAGGAACAAAATTAAAAGCAGGCGACCGTGTGTATGCGAATAACATGGGAAAAGGAATTGCCATGTTCGTGATCGGAAAGAAAGGCTTAGAGGCTGGAATGAACATCCTTGGCGCACATATCGATTCCCCGCGTATGGATTTAAAACAGGATCCGTTATATGAGGATACCGATTTCGCAATGTTAGACACCCATTATTATGGTGGAATCAAGAAATACCAGTGGGTGACACTTCCACTTGCACTGCACGGTGTGATCGCCAAAAAAGACGGTACCGTTGTAAAAGTCAATGTCGGAGACAAACCGGGCGATCCGGTATTTGGCGTCAGCGATCTTTTGATCCATTTATCCGGAGAGCAGCTTGAGAAAAAGGCAGCGAAGGTGATCGAGGGAGAGAACCTTGATCTGATCATCGGAAGTATTCCGGCAGAGGAAGCGGGCGATGACAAAGAGGCTGCAAAAGAAAAAGTAAAAGCAAATATCATGAAGATCCTTGCAAAAGAATATGATATAGAGGAAGAAGATTTCTTATCTGCAGAGATCGAGGTCGTTCCGGCAGGAGAGGCAAGAGATTACGGTTTTGACCGCAGCATCATCATGGGATATGGACATGATGACAGAGTATGTGCATACCCTTCCTTTATGGCAATGCTTGCAATGGAAAAACCGGAGATCACGAGTGTCTGCCTGCTTGTAGACAAAGAGGAAATCGGCAGTGTCGGGGCAAGCGGCATGCAGTCACGTTTCTTCGAAAATACCGTTGCAGAGGTCATGAATGCAGCAGAAGATTATTCGGAATTAAAATTAAGACGTGCCCTGAAAAACTCCAAAGTACTTTCATCGGATGTATCCGCTGCATTTGATCCGAATTATCCGTCTGTTATGACAAAACGCAATGCAGCATATTTTGGAAGAGGACTTGTATTTAACAAATACACCGGAGCGAGAGGGAAATCCGGCTCTAACGATGCCAATGCAGAGTATGTCGGATATTTAAGAAATATCATGGATAACAACAATGTGTCATTCCAGACGGCAGAGCTCGGAAAAGTAGATCAGGGTGGCGGTGGAACTATCGCATACATTCTGGCAAACTATGGAATGAGTGTTATCGACAGCGGTGTTGCAGTGTTAAACATGCATGCTCCGTGGGAACTCATCAGCAAAGTAGACTTATATGAAGCATATAACGGTTATGTCGCATTCTTAAAAGAAGCGTAAGACCACAGAATTGAGGAAAGCATGAATCAGCAGTTTTTGACAGAACTTAAAGCAGTCACAGCAGAAAACAGAATTTTTACGGACGAATCGATGAAAAAACATACGACATTCCGTGTGGGCGGCCCGGCAGATATTTTAGTGCAGCCAAAGGGAACAGAGCTTGCGGCGGTCATCCGTCTGTGCAGGAAGTATGATGTCCCGTATCAGGTCATCGGAAACGGGAGCAATCTTTTAGTGGGCGACCGCGGGATCCGGGGACTTGTGATCGAGATGCTGTCAAAAGAAGATGAGATTTGTGTGGAGGACGACTGTATTACCGTGGGTGCGGGAATGCTGCTGTCAAAGACAGCAAACCGTGCTGCGGATCACGGACTGACCGGTATGGAATTCGCTGCCGGTATCCCGGGCAGCATCGGTGGTGCAGTTGTCATGAATGCGGGCGCTTACGGTGGTGAGATGAAAGATATTTTAACCGCCGTGACCGTCTTAGATCAGGAAGGAAATGAGAAGATTCTTTCTGCAGAAGAGCTTGAACTGGGTTACCGGACAAGCTGTATTTTAAAAAAAGGCTACATTGTAACGGGAGCTAAGATCAAACTGAAACACGGGGAAGAGACAGCAATCCGTGCCCGCATGGAGGAGTTAAAGAAGCAGAGAGTGGAAAAACAGCCGCTTGAATATCCGAGTGCGGGAAGTACATTTAAAAGACCGGAAGGATATTTTGCAGGAAAACTGATCATGGATGCGGGATTAAGAGGTTATCTGGTGGGAGAAGCGCAGGTGTCGGAAAAACACTGTGGATTTGTCATCAACCGCGGAAATGCAACAGCGGCAGATGTAAGAACCCTGATGCAGAATGTAGCGGATATTGTAGAAGAAAAGTTTGGTGTCAGATTAGAGCCGGAAGTTAAGATGATCGGTGAATTTTAAACAGGATTTGGATGCGCGCAAAGCGTTTTGAAATGGAGAAAAAAGATGAAGTTCGTAATTTTAACAGGAATGTCGGGAGCAGGAAAAAGTACAGCGATAAAAATGATGGAAGATATTGGGTTTTATTGCGTGGATAATCTACCGATCCCATTGCTGGAAAAGTTTGTGGAACTTACAACATTACAGAGCGCAGAACTGCAGAAAGTTGCAGTCGGCATCGATATCAGAAGCGGACAGTCATTTGATGAGCTGCATGGTGTATTAGACCACATGAAGGATAATGGGGTTGAATACGAGATCCTGTTTTTGGATGCCGAAGATTCTGTTCTGGTAAAACGATATAAGGAAACGAGAAGAAATCATCCTTTAGCGGGCGGCGAGCGCGTGGACAAGGGAATTGAAGAGGAAAGAAAGCGTCTGGCGTTTTTAAAGGAGCGCGCAGACTATATTATAGATACAAGCCAGCTTTTGACGAGAGAGTTAAAAGCGGAGTTGGACAAAATATTTATACAGAATCAGACTACAAGAACCTGTTTATTACGATTTTGTCATTTGGATTTAAATATGGAATACCGGTCGATTCTGATCTGGTATTTGATGTCCGTTTTTTACCAAACCCGTATTATGTGGAGGGTTTACGGGCAAAGACCGGAAATGATAAAGAAATTCAGGATTATGTCATGCAGTTTCAGGAAGCAAATGTTTTTTTGGACAAACTTGAAGATATGTTAGAGTTTCTGATCCCGAATTATATCACGGAGGCAAGAATCAGCTTGTGATCTCCATAGGATGTACGGGAGGAAAACACAGGTCTGTAACACTGGCAAATGAATTATACAAACGTCTGTCAGAAAAAAAGGGTTATGGACTGAAAATCGAGCATCGTGATATTGGCAAAGATGCTTTAAGGGGAAAATAAAAGATGTCTTTTTCAAGTGAAGTGAAACAGGAGTTAGCAAAGCAGAGTGGAAAGAGCAGACATTGCCAGATCGCTGAACTTGCGGCGTTAGTTGCTTTTGACGGAAAGCGTCAGCAGCTGATCGGGGATGCGGGAGATGTGCTGGATTCGGAAAATCCGCTTCTGCAGGAAAAATATGGACTGTTACTGGCACAGCTGTTCCATGTTAATATAGAAGAGATAGATACATTGCCACTGGAACGCATTCTTGAGACAATCAAGATGTGGAATCAGTCTTTAAGGTGTGCAGACATCACAGAGACGGTAAATGGTATTTTACTGCAGCAGACATGTTGCAGGCGGGCATATATCCGGGGGGCATTTTTAGCAGGTGGATCGATCAGTGATCCGAATAAGTCTTATCATTTTGAGATTGTCTGCCGGGAAATTGCGCAGGCGAAACAGCTTCAGGATGCAATCAACAGTTTTGAGATGGAAGCAAAGATCGTAGAACGAAAGAAACACCAGGTCGTATATTTAAAGGAAGGTGCCCAGATCGTGGATATGTTAAATATCATGGAAGCACATGTGGCACTGATGAATCTTGAAAATGTGCGTATCTTAAAAGAAATGAGAAATTCTGTCAACCGAAAGGTAAATTGTGAGACGGCAAATATCAGCAAGACTGTGGCGGCAGCCGTAAAACAGCTTTGCGATATTGAATATATTAAACAGAATGCAGCTTAGACAGTCTGCCTGAAAACCTAAAAGATATGGCGTTGCTGCGGTTAGAGTATCCGGATACACCGCTTAAGGAACTGGGAACATATCTCGATCCTCCGGTCGGAAAATCGGGAGTGAACCACAGGCTGCGCAGGATCAGTGAGATTGCAGATGAGCTGCGTGAAAAAGAATAATGTGGAAATATATTATTGATACGTAGCTGCTGTATTGGAGCATAAACATAAAGTGTGTAAAAAGCAGCACAGGAATGGAGGGTAGTGTGAAAAATAAGATTTTTCACACGTAAGATTTGTGCTAACGCACAAACTTGAGATGCGCAAAAAACAGCGCAAGAATGGAGATTATCATGAAAAAGGGTGTAGTGGTAAACATGCAAAACGACTTAGAGGCAAGACCAATTGCGCTTTTAGTGCAGAAGGCAAATCAGTTTTCCAGCCAGATCTATATGGAATCCGGGGATAATAAGAGAGTCAATGTCAAAAGCATTATGGGCATGATGAGTATGGCTCTTTTAAATGGAGAAGAGGTTGTGATCGATGCTGAGGGTGAGGACGAAGAGGCTGCAGCTGCGGCAATCGAGGAATTCCTGACAAAATAACAGAACAGGTGTAGGGAGCGTATGGAAGAAAAGAAAACATTACTATTTATTTTCAATCCGTTTCCGGAAAAGCACAGATCAAAAATCAGCTGATGGATATTGTGGATACCATGGTAAAAGCTGGATATGAGGTAACGATTTACCCGACACAGGCACCGGAAGATGCGATACATAAGGTGGAAGTGGACGCAGAGAAATATGATCTTGTTGTATGCAGCGGAGGGGACGGTACACTTGATGAAGTGGTAAGCGGCATTATGCACAAAGGGCTTACCGTGCCTTTGGGATATATTCCGGCGGGCAGCACGAATGACTTTGCAACATCACTGGGAATCCCGAAAGATATGGTCAAAGCAGCCGATGCAGCGGTGAATGGAAGAACATTTCCTTGTGATATCGGTGCATTTAACAATGATTATTTTGTCTATGTGGCAGCGTTTGGTCTTTTTACGGAAGTGTCTTATAAGACAAGCCAGGAGTGGAAAAATGTACTTGGACATGCGGCATATATCCTTGAGGGAATGCGCAGTCTGCATGATATCCCGTCTTTCACTATGCAGGTAGAGTACAATAATGTGCGGATCCAGGATGAATTTATCTATGGAATGATCAGCAATTCCACATCGGTGGGTGGATTTAAGGGAATGACCGGAAAAGATGTGCTTTTAGACGATGGCGTGTTTGAGGTTACCCTGATCAAAAAACCACGCAATCCGATTGAACTCAACGAGATTATTGCATCACTCATCAATCTGGTGGATGATACGGATATGATCTATTCGTTTAAGTCAGATGAAGTAGAGTTCACGGCAAGAGAGGAAGTTCCGTGGACATTGGACGGGGAATTTGGCGGAGCGCATGAGGAAGTTATCGTAAAAAATATCTGCCGTGCTGTCGATATTATGGTTCCGGCAAACAAATGAGAAAGATTGTTATAAATTTAACTTTATTTTTTGAAAGAAGTAATATATAATACCCATAGGGTAAAAATATTAATTTTATGGAGGAATAGCATATGTTAGTATCTGCAAAAGAAATGTTAGACAAAGCAAAAGCTGGTCACTATGCAGTTGGTCAGTTCAACATTAACAACCTGGAGTGGACAAAATCTGTTCTGCTTACAGCAGAGGAGTTAAGATCCCCGGTTATCTTAGGTGTTTCTGAAGGCGCTGGAAAATATATGACAGGTTTCGGTACTGTAGCAGCTATGGTAAAAGCTATGCATGATGAGTTAGGCATCACAGTTCCGGTTGCATTACACTTAGATCATGGTACCTACGAAGGATGCTATAAATGTATCAAAGCAGGATTCACATCCATCATGTTCGACGGATCTCATTACCCAATCGATGAGAACGTTGAGAAAACCAAAGAGCTCGTATCCGTTGCCCATGCAATGGGAATGTCCATCGAGGCAGAAGTTGGTTCTATCGGTGGTGAGGAAGACGGAGTTGTAGGTATGGGCGAGTGCGCTGATCCGGAAGAGTGCAAGAGAGTTGCAGATCTTGGCGTGGACATGCTTGCAGCAGGCATCGGTAACATCCATGGTAAATATCCGGCAAACTGGAAAGGATTAAGCTTCGAGACTCTTGATTCTATCCAGAAATTAACAGGCCAGATGCCGTTAGTACTTCACGGAGGTACAGGTATTCCGGAAGACATGATCAAGAAAGCAATCTCCCTTGGAGTAGCTAAGATCAACGTTAACACAGAGTGCCAGTTATCTTTCGCAGATGCTACACGTAAATATATCGAAGCTGGTAAAGATTTAGAGGGTAAAGGATTTGATCCGCGTAAATTATTAGCTCCGGGTGCAGAAGCTATCAAAGCTACTGTAAAAGAGAAAATGGAACTGTTCGGTTCTGTTGGCAAAGCTGAATAATATTGTCGCACAGACGGAAGTCCACTTTCCATAATGTTATATTTAACAAAGATTTCAGACTTTACATGAATTTATTGTTCAATATAGCAAAATGATAAAAAAGTGAAATTTTCTCTTGCATTTTGGAGAGAAAAGTATTATCTTAAGTTCAACAAAACAAATGTGAGAGATGAACAAGGGCGTTCCAAGTAGCTTGGAATGCTCTTTTTTTGTAAGAAGTTGTCACACAATTTCTCATAAAAGCCATATAGGAGAAATTTCTTACTGACATTCATCCACTTTCAAGGTACAATAAGAAATGAGAATTTAAGATCTCTTACATTTGTTCAAAAAAGCAGGGAATAGTCTCAGGGGATTAGACCGGTGAAGAAGAAAGGATGTAGAACATGAGCGAAACAGGATACTTAAATGTAGCAGAGATTTTTGGCGAGAACGTATTCAATGATGCAGTGATGCAGGAGCGTCTGCCAAAGAAGGTTTACAAGAAGTTAAAGGAAGTAATTCAGGAAGGTCGCGAGTTAGACCTTGAAACAGCAGATGTTGTTGCGCATGAGATGAAAGAATGGGCAATCGAAAAAGGTGCAACACATTATACTCACTGGTTCCAGCCGCTGACCGGAGTAACAGCAGAGAAACATGATTCATTCATTACAGCACCGATGGAGAATGGCAAGGTACTAATGAGCTTTTCCGGTAAAGAGCTGATCAAAGGTGAGCCGGATGCATCTTCTTTCCCATCCGGTGGTTTAAGAGCTACATTCGAGGCAAGAGGATATACAGCCTGGGATTGTACCTCACCGGCATTTGTAAGACAGGATGCAGCAGGCGCAACACTTTGTATCCCAACAGCTTTCTGTTCTTACACAGGAGAAGCACTCGATCAGAAAACACCGCTTCTTCGTTCCATGGAAGCTATCAATGAACAGGCATTACGTCTTGTAAGATTATTCGGTAATACGACATCAAAGAGAGTTACTCCTTCTGTTGGACCGGAGCAGGAGTACTTCATCGTAGACAGACAGAAATATTTACAGAGAAAAGACCTTATCTTTACCGGTCGTACTTTATTCGGTGCAATGCCTCCAAAAGGTCAGGAGATGGACGATCATTACTTCGGTGCAATCCGTGAGAGAATCGCAGCATTCATGAAGGATGTAAACGAAGAACTCTGGAAATTAGGTGTCAGCGCAAAGACACAGCACAACGAAGTTGCACCTGCACAGCATGAGTTAGCTCCGATCTACGCACAGGCTAACATTGCAGTAGACCACAACCAGTTGGTAATGGAGACATTAAAGAAAGTAGCCGGACGTCATGGCTTACAGTGCCTGCTTCATGAAAAACCATTTGCAGGTGTCAATGGTTCTGGTAAACATAACAACTGGTCAATTACAACGGATGATGGAATCAACCTGTTAGAGCCAGGCAAGACACCTCATGAGAATGTACAGTTCTTATTAGTACTTACCTGTATCTTAAAAGCAGTTGACAAACATGCAGATCTTTTAAGAGAGTCCGCAGCAGATGTCGGAAACGACCACAGATTAGGAGCAAACGAGGCACCGCCAGCAATCGTTTCCGTATACTTAGGAGAGCAGCTTCAGGATGTATTATCACAGCTGATCAGCACAGGTGAAGCTACACACAGTCTTGCTGGACAGAAATTAGAGACAGGTGTTAAGACACTTCCTGATTTTATGAAAGATGCGACAGACCGTAACAGAACATCACCGTTTGCATTTACCGGTAATAAATTTGAATTCCGTATGGTAGGTTCCCAGGATTCTATCGCTCAGCCGAACGTTGTATTAAATACAATCGTTGCAGAGGCATTTGCAGAGGCATGTGATGTTCTTGAAAAAGCAGATGATTTTGATATGGCAGTACATGATCTGATCAAAGAATATGCAACAGAGCATCAGAGAATCGTATTCAACGGAAACGGTTATTCCGATGAGTGGGTAGCAGAAGCTGAGAGACGCGGACTTCCAAATATCCGTTCCATGGTAGATGCGATCCCTGCATTAAATACAGAGAAATCTGTGAAATTATTTGAAAAATTCAAAGTATTTACAAAGGCAGAGTTAGACTCCCGTGTTGAAATCGAGTATGAGACATACTCAAAAGAGATTAACATCGAGGCAAGAGCTGCAATTGATATCGCAACCAAGCAGATCATTCCGGCTGTTATCAAATACACAACCGTACTTGCTGAGTCTATCACTTCCGTAAAAGCAGCATGTGGTGCAGATGTCAGCGCACAGACAGAGATCCTGACACAGGTTTCCTCTTTACTGGCTGATTCCAAGAAAGCACTTGCAAAATTACAGGAAGTAACGGAAAAAGCTGCAGAGATGGAAGAAGGCAGAGATCAGGCTGTATACTACAGAGATGAAGTTAAGACGGCAATGGATGAGTTAAGAGCACCGATTGATAAACTTGAAATGTTAGTTGACAAATCTATGTGGCCAATGCATCTTATGGTGATCTGTTATTTGAGGTATAAAAATATCTCAAAACAATAATAGATGTGTGAATCCTGGATTTAACAGCGGGTTTGGCAGCAGATGAAAATCTGCTGTCATGACCGCAGACAGGATGGAAAACAAGGAGGAAAATCTCTGCTCGCCAATGGGCTCGCATTTTCCTTCGGAAAACAAGGAGGATTGGGATGAAGAAGTTAGAGATTATTATCAAACCTGAAAAATTAGAAGATCTTAAGGCGTTGCTTGACAGTGAAGAAGTAAATGGTCTTAACATTGTAAACAGTATGGGTTATGGTAATCAGAAGGGTATTATCAAAAATTACCGTGGTGCAGAGTATGCAGTCAATCTATTGCCGAAAATTAAAGTAGAAACAGTTGTGACAGATGAAGTTGCTCCAAAGCTGATTGACAAGATCGTAGAGCAGATTAATACCGGTCACATCGGTGATGGTAAAATTTTCATGTATGAGGTGGAAGACGCGATCCGTATCCGAACAGGCGAGCATGGTGTAGATGCACTGTAAGTTTTTTGGATGAAATGAGGAGTCATCTGAAAAATAAGAAAAGGATCATGAATATAACATTATGAGAAAAATTGAATCAGGAAGAAATCATTATCAAAGGAGATAATTGTGACACAGGGAGAACCTGGGGTCGTGATTATCTTTTTTTATTTCTTCGCAAAACAACGAGGAAAACAAGGAGGAAAATCCTGCCCAGTGTGTTGGGCATTGCTCCTGCAAGAGGCAAATGCTATAAAAAACATAGCATGCATTTTCCTTCGGAAAACAAGGAGGATTTGATTATGGATATGAGTGTATGGTACCTTATGGGTGCAGCGTTAGTATTTTTTATGCAATGTGGATTTGCTATGGTTGAGGCTGGTTTTACCAGATCAAAGAATGTAGGTAATATTACGATGAAGAACCTGATGGATTTTTGTATTGGTACAGTAGCATTTTATCTGTTAGGATACAATCTCTTATGTGGAGATGGCGGATTCATCGGCTGGGGTTTAAACCCATTTGCTCATTTTGGGGAGACAGACTGGTCCGGATTTGTATTTAACCTGGTATTCTGTGCAACGGCAGCAACGATCGTTTCCGGAGCAATGGCAGAGCGTACCAAATTTATTACCTATTGTATTTACAGTTTTATTATCAGTTTATGTGTTTACCCGATCGAGGCTCACTGGGTATGGGGCGGAACACCGTGGCTGACAGACCTCGGATTTACAGATTTTGCCGGTTCTGCATGTATCCATATGGTAGGCGGTATTACTGCTTTCATCGGTGCAGCAATGTTAGGACCTCGTATTGGTAAATATGACAAAAATGGAAAGCCAAGACCAATTCTTGGACACAACTTACTGATCGGTGCACTTGGTGTATTCATTCTCTGGTTTGGATGGTATGGATTCAACGGTGCAGCAGCAACCGATACGATGCAGTTATCACAGATTTTTGCAACAACAACAATTGCCCCGGCAGTAGCAACCTGTACCGCAATGATCTATACATGGATCAGAAATGGTAAACCGGATGTTTCAATGTCATTAAACGGTTCTCTTGCTGGTCTTGTAGCAATTACAGCAGGTTGTGCAAATGTAGATGCGATTGGTTCTTTTATTATCGGTGCGATCGCAGGTGTGCTTGTCTGCGTAGCAGTATATTTTGTTGAGGATAAATTAAAAGTAGATGACCCGGTTGGTGCAGTTGCAGTACATGGCTGTAACGGTATCTGGGGAACAATCGCAGTAGGACTTTTCGATTACAAAGATGGACTGTTCTATGGCGGCGGTGTTCATCATCTGCTGATCCAGTTACTTGGCATCCTCTGCATCGCGGGTTGGACGATCATTACAATGGGAATCGTATTTACCGTCTTAAAGAAAACGATCGGTCTCCGTGTAACTGCACAGGAAGAAATTGAGGGACTTGATTCCACTGAGCATGGATTAGAGTCAGGTTATCCGGATTTCGTATCCAGAGAGTTACATTAATATGCACTAATCTAATTTGATTAGATTGGTGAAATCTAATCCCCTTAGTTAGTATATACATCAACAGTGAAAACCCCGAGGCGACTTCGGTTTCACTGTTGATATTAGTACCAGAGGCAGAGAAAGCGATAAAAAGCCAGTTAGAGTTACGGAAAATTATTGTTAAACCAATACAAGAAGATATAAAGGGCGAGTTTGAAAACTTATTATTTGTAAATACTAAGGGAAAACCCGTAAATGTCGAGTTACTGTTCACACATACTGTGTGAGCAGTAACGATTACAGCCCATTTTAAATGCATCTTCGATGCATGGGGCTGTAATCTGGCATGATATAGTCTTTGGCGCACAGCTTGACAGCAAGTGTCAAGCTTGCGAGTGAACAGTAACTCAATTAATTCTCTGCCGGCATCGTCCAGCTCTGCGACTCACGGCGGTATTTTTCCAACGCTTCCTCATAGCTTGAAACCAGCATGGTATCCGAAGGGATATTCGATTTTGCCTCGGCGAGAAGCAGTTCATAACATTCGACCAATCCGTATAGTGGGAGATCGCCGCTGGTGTGGACATCTAAGATGCTCTCTGTTTCATAGGCAGCATTGTAGAACCAGATGACTGCTTCATTTAAATCTTTCTGCGCGAGAAAATAGGTACCAAGCTCATAGCAGATCTCGGAACATGGAGTGGTCAGCATATCCTTCATCGTCAGCTTGAAAAATTCATTTTTGTTGTCCTCTAAGCGGTACACATGCGCGAGTACGCAGGAGGCTTCCTTCATGGCATCATCGGAGAGGTCATGCTCTAAGATATACTGGAAGATTGGTTTTGCATCCTGAAAGTCTTTGGTGTCACCGGTCTTTAACAGCTCTTTGGCATACATCGTGCGGATTTTCGGGGAGAGCTCGTGGCCGCTCTGGAAGTTTTTGATAAAGATGGAAAAATCACGTTTGCTGTGAAAATTCTGCGGTTTATGTAAAATCTCAACGTCGCTGTCGAAGATTACAGGAGTCAGGCGGACTGTCTCGTGCACCGGATCGACCCAGGTAAAGGTGCGCAGACGTTTGAACAGCTTCGGACGGTATTCTTTTTTTGCATTTAAAACGGTGTCGAAATCGGCATCTGTCACATATTTCATCTGAACGATCTCAATTTCCGGCAGCAGTGCATTTTTGAGCCGCAGAAAACGCTCATGGTTAAATTCATCTAAAACTTCGTCCGCATCGGCGGCATAGATGTAATCCATATTCGCTTTTGAAAAAGAAAAATTTCTCGCCGCGGAAAAATCGCTCGTCCATTTAAAATCATAGACCTGACTGGTATATTTTGCAGCGATCTCCTTTGTGTGGTCCGTGGAACCGGTATCCACGATGATGATCTCATCCATCAGATCTGCAATCGAGTCGAGACATCGCGCGAGAACCGCCTCCTCATTTTTAACGATCATGCATAAACTTATCGTAGCCATGGAAAATCCCCCTGTTGTGTATATTTTTAAGACTGGATCTGTCAATATATTTTTGTATTTATTATATCGGACATGACAGGCAGTTACAAGAAACAGTTTTTGTGTAAAAAAATATTTTATAGGCAGCACGGAATGTGCTACAATGGGTAAATGCAAAAATCAGGAAATGAGGAAAACAAATGAAATTAAATGAACAATGGATGCAGAAAACCATTGTGGTGTGGATCGGTGCGCTGCTTTGCTGTGCGTTGTGGCATTGGTGCTGGTCTGCGTGGGAATTTATATTGTAAATTACGGAAAAGAAAAAGCGTGAGAAAGGTGGATGAAAAATGAGTGCAGTTGTGACATTAAAAAAGGGCGAGGGAAGAACGATCAAAGCAGGCGGTGCCTGGATTTTTGATAATGAGATCGATACGGTCATGGGAAGTTTTGAAAACGGAGAGATCGTGGTCGTGCATGATTTTGACGGCTATCCGATGGGCAAAGGATTTATCAATACCAATTCAAAAATCCGCATCCGTATGCTGACAAGACATGTGGACCAGGAGATCGACCGCACATTTTTTACAGATGCGCGTGAAAAATGCCTGGGAATACCGCAAAACGACGGTCGATACATCATCCTGCCGTGTGATCTTCGGGGAAGCAGACTTTTTGCCGGGACTTGTCGTTGACAAATATGAGGATGTGCTCGTGGTGGAATGTTTAGCACTTGGCATGGAGCAGTTTAAGGAGACGATCGTTTCTTTATTAAAGGAAGAACTTGCAAAAGACGGCATCAAAGTGCGCGGCGTCTACGAGAGAAGCGACGCCAATGAGCGCACCAAAGAAGGACTTCCAAAGGTAAAAGGATTTATCGGGGAAGAATTCGACACCAACGTTGAGATCACGGAAAACGGAGTCCGTTATCTTGTCGATGTTGTAAACGGACAGAAAACCGGATTTTTCTTAGACCAGAAATATAACCGCCTTGCGATGCAGCGGATCTGTAAAGGGAAAAAGGTGTTAGACTGCTTTACCCATATGGGAACATTTGCCTTAAATGCCGGAATTGCAGGGGTAGCGGATGTCACAGGTCTTGACATTTCCGAGTATGCCGTGCAGCAGGCAAACGAAAATGCGCGCAGAAACGGACTGGAGGATACCGTTCATTTCCGCTGTGCAAACGTGCTCGATGAACTGCCGAAACTGGCGCAGAGCGGCGAACAGTATGATGTTGTTATCTTAGATCCGCCGGCATTTACCAAGTCGCGCCAGGCAACGAAAAACGCGATCAAAGGTTACCGTGAGATCAACATGAAAGGCTTAAAACTGGTAAAAGACGGCGGCTATCTTGCAACCTGTTCCTGCTCCCATTTCATGACACAGGAACTTTTGGCAAAGACAGTCAAAGAGGCGGCAAAGGCAGCACACAAGAGACTCCGCCAGGTGGAATTCAGAACACAGGCGCCTGATCATCCGATTCTCTGGCAAATTCTGCGAATGTGCCGGAGAGTTATTATTTGAAGTTCTACATCTTTCAGGTTGTAGAAGAACGCTAGGCGTTCGTCATGAGAAGTAAGGACTGGGAAGTGGTGGAAATGCTTGATTGATAAGTGATGGAAGGCATTTGACGTTGACAGAGAAAACCTCGTAAAGTATTGCAAAATATCACAAAATCGTGATTCATAGTGGTAAGAAAAGTGGTAAGTCTGAGTGGTAAGCACCTGAATAGAAAAGTGATAAAGAAATTGCCAGGGCAATGTACAACCCCGGAAGCAGATTAAAATCTGACATTCGGATGCTGATGCATGATCCTGGCAATTTTGTGATTACTTAAAATCACAGGTTTGTTTGTGGTGCATGCTATTTGTTTTAAAGGTAGGAACCAGCTCATCCATGCCAATGCGCATATCTTTATGACGCTCTGCGGATGCATCCAGTTCATCACTGTATCCGAGTGCTAAGATATTGACCGGTTCTAAGTTTTC
>ENA-OQAN01000003-OQAN01000003.1-human-gut-metagenome-genome-assembly--contig:-NODE-3-length-145260-cov-2.656680_pt1 | contig 145260 bp, 214 predicted proteins | sample MGYA00242735_ERZ504527 | MGnify/ENA primary metagenome ERZ504527 (study PRJEB26092, sample SAMD00036230) | human gut metagenome | host: Homo sapiens | study: EMG produced TPA metagenomics assembly of... | reverse complement strand
GATCCATATTTATATACTGACTGTGCTGATCAATTATTTCTTTGAGGAAGAAAAGTTTGCAAACATGATGGAATTGATTGGAGGACTGATCGGGTGGGCAATCAGATCTGCGGAATCATTGTACTTGGGCTGAATGTTGTGCAGGGGATCGTTGCACCGGCAAAGGACAGGCTGCTTTATGGGACAGCAGGACGGGCAATGGCAATGATACCCGGAATTGGTAATACAGTGAATGGTGTCAGTGAACTTTTGCTTGGTTCTGGAATTATGATCCGGAACTGTGTTGGGGCAGCCGGGTTGATCGTACTGATTATTTTAGTGGCAGTGCCGATGGTACAGGCAGGCTGTATGGTACTTTTTTTATAAAATTGCAGCTGCTGTGGTGGAACCTGTTGCAGATAAGAGAATCGCCGGATGTTTAAAGGGAATGGCACAGGGGGGGATGCTGTACCTGAAATTGATGGGATATTGTGTGATGCTGATTTTCCTGACGATCGCGCTTACGGTTGCTTCCTCCGGGTTTGGCTATTAAGAAAGTGAGAAACGGATGAACGTATTGATCGGGTATATTCAAAAAATTTTTGCCCTTTTTCTGTTGCTTGTGGTTGCAAGACAGCTGATCCCGAATGGAAGATTAAAAAAATATATTTATTTTTTTACGGAACTTGTGCTCATCATTGGTGTCATGCAGCCTTTTTTTTCTTTTTGGGGGGATAATGATGCTTTGCTTGATAAGATCAGGTCTGAAACGTTTACGGAAAATTTAAGTGAGGCTTCAAGAGACATCAGCCGTATGGAGTATTTACGGAATGATTATTACCGCAGAGAATATGAAAATGCGGCAGCGCTGGATGTAAAGGGAACTGCAGAAGGATATTTAGAACAGTTTGGATTTATGGTAAAGCAATCATCGGTGGAACTGACAGAAAATTATGAAGTGAGAAAAATTATACTCACGGTAGCAGAAAAAGAAGCCAGGGACACAGAAGGAATCTTTGTGGAACAGGGAAAAGCGCAGGGCAGCCAGATTGTGCTTGACGAACTGAAGCAGAAACTTGTGCAATATTATGGGGTTAAGGAAGATCGGATACAGATTTCGTATGGTGGTGAAGGATGACGGAGAAAATCAGAGAATTTTTGCAGCAGAAAAGGTGGCGCCAGTTAAAAAAGACGGACTGGATTGCAGTTGCTCTTGTTGGGGTGCTTCTTCTTGTGGCGGCAATGCCTTCCGGTGGATATGGAAGTATTTAGCAGAAAGCAAAAAGAAAGGTACAGCACAGGAGAAGACGGAACAGAAATACGAAAAAGAGGACTATGCGGAGTATTTAGAGCATAAATTAGAACAGGTGTTAGGACAGATGGAAGGAGTGGGGAAAGTTTCTGTCATGGTCACGGTGGCAGATCAGGGGGAAGATATCATAGAAAAGGATAAGACAGAGCATACATCAACAGTCACTAATACGGACAGCGGGAGTATGGAGATGACGACGGAAAAGGACAGCGGGGAGGAGACGGTATATGAGGAGAGCGGCGGCGAAAAAGCTCCGTATGTCAGCAAAGAAATACTTCCGGAGATCGAGGGGGTGCTTGTGGTGGCAGAGGGGGAGACAGCCACGGATCGTTTCTGATATTTCAGATGCCGTAAAGGCATTATTTCAGGTGGAAGCACATAGAATTAAGGTAGTAAAGATGAGTTCGAAGGAGGATGGAACGTGAAAAAGATATTTCAGAAAAACCAGCTGATTATTACAGCACTCGCTTTGATGATTGCGGTGGCGGGATATTTCAGTTACATGAACAATCACATTGATGACGGTACGGCAGCGGAGACGGCGGCAAATGCAGGTACAGATGCACTGAATGCAGAATATGAGATCTCGGATGAAGATCCACTGGCTGCGGAAGATATTTTTACGGATGAAGGAACGGGGGAGGAACTTGCGGTTGTTGACGGAACGGAGACCGCGGATGCAGGAACCGGCGAAGATACATACGATGCCGCAGATGCGGCTATGACGGACGGTCAGGATGTTGCGGAAAATGCGGCGGACGGTCAGAATGTTGCAGCAGATGTGAGCACAGAAAACAGTACGGATACGGCAGCAAATGTGGCAGACATGACATCTGCAGATGCGGAGGAGATTGAAAATCCCGGAGAGGCGGTTCTTACAAGTACCGGCACTGCAAATCTCGACTATGCAGCAAGAATGAAATTAAACCGCGAACAGATCCGGTCTAAAAATAAAGAAGCGTTATTAGAGATTGTAAACAATACGTCCGTTGCAGATAATTTAAAGCAGGATGCAGTGAACAAGATGGTGGCAATGACGGATATTGCAGAGCGTGAAGCTGCGGCAGAAATGCTCTTAGAGGCAAAAGGATTTTCGGATGTTGTGGTCAGTATCACTGACGATAACTGTGATGTTGTACTGAATATGGGAGAGGTGACTGATGCAAAAAGAGCACAGGTGAAGATATTGTAAAACGAAAAACAAATATTTCCGCAGACAAGATCGTGATCACACCGATCGTGGTAACAGACGCCGAGTAGGGCGTCTGTTTCTTTGCATTTTACTTGATTTTTTCATGGTTACGGTTTATCCTAGTACGGTAGAAAGAGAGTACATTGTGCGAAATGGATTTTTACATGCGGGAATGGAGACTTTTAATATGAGGAGAGTATTTTTGATCGTACTTGACAGTGTTGGGATCGGGGAAATGCCGGATGCGGCAGATTATGGCGATGCTGGAAGCAATACCATAAGAGCGGTAGCATCCAGTCCGTATTTTCGATGCCGAACATGAGGAAACTTGGATTTTTTAATATAGACGGAGTGGAGATCGGAGAAAAAGAAAAGGATCCGGCCGGCTCTTTTGCGAGAATGACGGAGGTATCGAAAGGAAAAGATACGACGATCGGGCACTGGGAGATTGCGGGCATCATCTCAAACAGTCCGCTGCCGACTTACCCGGATGGATTTCCACAGGAAATTTTAGACGAGTTTACGAAGAGAACCGGAAGAGGAGTGCTCTGCAATAAACCGTATTCCGGGACAGATGTCATCCGCGATTACGGCGAAGAACACATGAAAACGGGAAAACTGATCGTATATACATCTGCAGATTCAGTATTTCAGGTGGCAGCGCACGAGGATGTCATTCCGGTTGAGACACTTTACGAATACTGTAAGATTGCAAGGAAAATACTGACCGGGGAAAACGGTGTGGGACGCGTGATCGCAAGACCGTTTGTTGGCACGCCGGGCAATTTTACAAGAACGGTACGCCGTCATGATTTTTCCCTGCAGCCACCGAAAGTGACGATGTTAGATCAGTTGTGCGGACATGGATATGATGTGCGTTCCGTGGGCAAGATCATTGATATTTTTGCAGAAAAAGGAATCAAAGAGTATGTGCGCACGACTGGAAATGAGGATGGAATCAACAAGACGATTGCGTATATGAAACAGGATTTTGAGGGACTTTGTTTTACAAATCTTGTAGATTATGATATGCTCTACGGGCACCGCAATGATGTGGAAGGCTACGCAAAGGCACTGACTTATTTTGATGAGCGTCTGCCGGAGCTAATAGCTGCAATGAGAGATGAGGATATCTTAATGATCACGGCAGATCACGGCTGTGATCCAAGCACACCGTCGACCGATCATTCGAGAGAATATACACCGCTTGTGATGTATGGAAAACCGATCAGAGCGGGTGTTAATTACGGAACAAGAGGCTGCTTTTCGGATATTGCGGCAACCATTCTTGCTTATTTTGACATTAAGCCGGAGTGTGCGGGAGAGGCAATCCCGATTTTATAAGGATTTTTGGAGGATAAAATAGTTTTGGCTGATTTAAGAAAAGAGATAGAAAAAAGACGTACATTTGCAATCATTTCCCACCCGGATGCAGGTAAAACGACTCTGACAGAGAAGTTCCTGCTCTACGGAGGAGCAATCAATCTTCCGGTTCCGTCAAGGGAAAGGCAACTGCACGCCATGCGGTATCTGACTGGATGGAGATCGAGAAGGAGAGAGGTATTTCCGTTACTTCTTCTGTGTTACAGTTTAATTATGGCGGCTACTGCATCAATATTCTGGATACACCGGGACATCAGGATTTCTCAGAGGATACTTACCGTACCCTGATGGCTGCGGACTCTGCAGTCATGGTTATCGATGGATCTAAGGGTGTCGAGGCACAGACGAGAAAATTATTTAAGGTCTGTGTAATGCGTCACATCCCGATTTTTACTTTTATCAATAAAATGGACCGCGATGCGAATGATACGTTTGATCTGTTAGACGAGATTGAAAAAGAACTTGGGATCGCAACCTGTCCGGTCAACTGGCCAATTGGTTCCGGAAAGAATTTTAAGGGTGTATATGACCGTAACACAAAAGAGGTCATGACGTTCTCCGACACGTTAAAGGGAACGAAAGAGGGAACCGAAAAGCATATTGCAGCGGATGATCCTGCACTGATCGAGGAGATTGGACAGGACGCATACGATAAGCTGATGGAGGAGATCGAGCTTCTCGACGGGGCAAGTGCAGAGTTTGATATGGATCTTGTCACAAAAGGACAACTCTCCCCGGTATTTTTCGGATCTGCCCTGACCAACTTTGGTGTGGAGACATTTTTACAGCATTTCTTAAAAATGACATATTCCCCGCTGCCGCGTAAGGCTGATATTGGGGAGATCGATCCGTTTGATGAGCATTTTTCCGCATTTGTATTTAAGATACAGGCAAACATGAATAAGGCGCACCGTGACCGTATCGCATTTATGCGTATCTGTTCCGGAAAATTTACCGCCGGTATGGAGGTTACGCATGTACAGGGAGGCAATAAAAAGATCAAACTGTCACAGCCGCAGCAGATGATGGCACAGGAGCGTCATATCGTGGATGAGGCATATGCGGGGGATATCATCGGTGTGTTCGATCCGGGCATTTTTTCAATTGGAGATACGCTTACCACAGCAAAACCGTTCCAGTTTGAAGGAATCCCTACCTTTGCACCGGAACATTTTGCAAGAGTGCGTCAGGTAGATACCATGAAACGTAAACAGTTCATGAAAGGTATGCAGCAGATCGCACAGGAAGGTGCAATCCAGATCTTCCAGGAATATAATATGGGTATGGAAGAAGTCATCGTCGGCGTTGTCGGTGTCCTTCAGTTTGATGTTTTAAAATACCGTCTGGAAAATGAATATAATGTTGAGATCCGCATGGACAACCTGCCATACGAGCATATCCGCTGGATCGAAAACGAGGAGATCGATATGGACAAGCTTGTCGGAACTTCGGATATGAAGAAGATCCAGGATTTAAAGGGCAGACCGTTACTCTTATTTGTCAATGCATGGAGTGTTGGTATGGTGCTTGACCGAAATGAGGGACTGGTGCTCTCTGAGTTCGGGCGTGAGTAAAGGACAGGTTTAGCTGGCAAATTCTGTAATACGCGGGTATTGTCAGTTAAGTGAATTTAGACAGCAGGAAAAGGAAAACAGAAAATGGCAGTTATCACAATCACAAAAGATAATTTTGAAAATGAAGTACTCGGTGCAAAACTTCCGGTTGTATTAGATTTCTGGGCAGAGTGGTGTGCGCCGTGTAAAATGCAGTCACCGGTGATTGAGGCGCTTGCGGAAGAATTAGAAGGCAAGGTCATCTTCGGTAAAGTCAATGTTGACGAGGAGGCTGCGCTGGCATTGAAATATCAGATTATGAGCATCCCGACGCTGGTTGTCATGAAATACGGATTATTTCAGAACCGTGCAGTCGGACTGCAGACAAGAGAAGAGATCATAGATATGATCGAGCAGATCAAAGAAGACTAAAAACAATAGAATGCACACTTTGCGAACATTCTATTGTCATGAATAATAGAATGCTCGCTTCACGAACATTCTATTATGATGAATCACTTCAGGCATAGCCGTGCGAAACTCATCAGCAGCTGTGAGTTTCACATGGCTATGCCTTATTTTCTGATAAGCAGCCTTTTCCGCCTGCATCTCCAAATACATCCGCATCACATTCCATTTCCGATTTGTCGGCGTAAGCACTGCCTTATAATCTATGACAACCTGATCCCTGCGGAGAGATGCTAAAAGTTTATCCATCTTTTTCTCTGTAAAATCACAGAAAACAATCAGACTTCCCGCAGGAACCTTCCCGGAAAAAGGCTGAATCAAAGGGGAAGCAGTCTTATTTGCAATCATCTCCAATGGTTTTAAATAATCAGAGGAAGGAACCTCCTCCACACGGACCTTCAAAGCCCCCGTGATCTGCTTTAATTTTTTGAGATTGTTGTCATCTAAATGAAATACCAGTAATTTTTCCATGTGTAACTCCGTTTCATATTTATAGAATAGACATATTATAAGAGTTTTGCAGCAGGGTGTAAATATGTTTTATAGCAAAGATTAAGCTGCAAAAGGTGTATCAAAACCTGATGGCCGGCAAATCGCACAAAACAGACCCGGCATTGTGCAATTTGCCATTCACGAAACTCAGTTACACCTTTTGCAGCTGAACACAGTCTTAACTTTATGGCAAGTCTTAATTTTATGAAAGAAACTACTTGTAAAGAAACCACCACTATGATACACTTGTCGATAAGGAAAATCATTTCCGCTAAGGTTGTCAGATAAAAATCTTCACCGCCCTTTGGTGGCGGTTCACAGGCAGAAATCTGCCGGTTTATCCCATAAATAAAAAGAAATAGCATAACTGGAAAAGGTGTGCTGCAGACTGTCATATGTCAGATGGGGAAGCATATGGAAAATTGCAGACAATTTTGTGGTTGACATTTCGGGAAAAATATAATACTATTAGAACAGAAAAAACGAACATAAGTTCGCACGGAGGAAAGAAATGGCAAAGGAAGATAAATATAAAGAGATCAATGCAGTAAAAAATGATAAATTAAAAGCGTTGGATGCTGCAATTTCACAGATTGAGAAACAGTACGGCAAAGGCTCCATCATGAAACTTGGTGATAATTCCGCACATATGAATGTGGAGACGATTCCGACCGGATCATTAAGTCTTGATATTGCACTTGGTTTAGGTGGACTCCCGAAAGGAAGAATCATCGAGATCTATGGACCGGAGTCCAGTGGTAAGACGACCGTTGCCCTGCATGCGGTTGCTGAGGTACAGAAAAGAGGCGGTATCGCAGGATTTATCGATGCAGAGCATGCCTTAGATCCTGTCTATGCAAAGAATATCGGCGTTGACATCGACAACTTATACATATCCCAGCCGGACTGCGGAGAGCAGGCACTTGAGATCACAGAGACCATGGTACGTTCCGGGGCGGTTGATATCGTGATCGTCGACTCCGTGGCAGCACTCGTTCCAAAGGCAGAGATTGATGGAGATATGGGTGATTCGCATGTCGGACTTCAGGCACGACTGATGAGCCAGGCACTTCGTAAGCTGACTTCTGTCATCAGCAAATCCAACTGTGTGGTTATCTTCATCAACCAGCTTCGTGAAAAAGTAGGCGTAATGTTTGGTAATCCGGAGACAACGACCGGTGGACGTGCACTGAAGTTCTATTCTTCTGTCCGTATGGATGTCAGAAGGATTGAGGCATTAAAACAGGGCGGAGAGGTTGTTGGTAACCGTACCAGGGTAAAAATTGTTAAGAATAAGGTGGCACCGCCATTCCGTGAAGCAGAGTTTGATATCATGTTTGGACAGGGAATTTCCAGAGAGGGCGATATCTTAGACCTTGCAGCAGATAAGGGTGTGGTTAACAAATCCGGAGCATGGTATGCATACAATGGAGATAAGATCGGCCAGGGACGTGAGAATGCAAAACAGTATCTGAAAGAAAATCCGCTGATCTGTGAGGAGATCGAGGCAAAAGTCAGAGAAATGTTAAATGTGGACGGAACGGAAGAGTCTGAGGAAACAAAGGAAAACGAGACTGAGGCACAGAGCATAAAAGCAGCGGAAGCGATCGCAAAAAAAGCGGAAGCGGCTGAAAAGAAAGCAGAGAATACAGCCGAGGTAAAAGCGGAGGAATAAAAGATGCAGGAGTTGCTTGTCGTAGAAGTAATTCCCCGGGAAAAAGGAAGGACTTCCATTCGGTTTGACAACGGGATGGAAGTCCTTTTATATAAGGGTGAGGTAAGAAAATTATCCTTGCGGGAGGGGACTGTCATATCCCGGGAGAAATATGATGAGATCATCTATGAAATACTTGGAACGCGGGCGAAGAAACGTGCGATGTTTCTTTTGGAACGAATGGACCGGACGGAACATCAGCTGCGGGAGAAGCTGATGCAGAACGGGTATCCTGATGTGTGCGTGGATCTTGCAGTGGAGTATGTCAGAAAATATCACTATATCGATGATCTGCGCTATGCGACGACCTATATTTCATATCAACAGAAGAAAAAAAGCCGTCAGAAATTAAAAATGGATCTTATAGCAAAAGGAATTGAAAAAAGTGTGATAGAACAGGCACTTGATGAGGTGTTCGACAGTGATGAACAGTTAAAGATCCGTCAGCTTTTAGAAAAGAAACATTATGAACCAAAAGGATGTGACCGCAAAGAACAGCAGAAAATTTACCAGTATCTGATGCGCCGTGGATTTAAGAGCAGCGATATTTTGCATGTCATGAAAATCTGGGATGAATACGAGGAATAAGAACATAGGAAAACGGGGGATTTTTGGTACAATATGTTGTATTGTTGCAAAATAAAAATGCAATATTATGCACATTGAACAGTTATCTACTTGACATAAATATTAAAATAGAATAAAATTTATATGTTGTAATTATGACAGATAACAAACCATGTTTTTATGTTATATGTACAATGAAAATTTAATAAAGGAGGTGCTCCTGTGGGAAGTGTGATTATCGCTGTTGTGATCACTCTACTGGTTACCGCGGTCGTTGTATATTTCGTCACAACTGCTTACTATAAAAAAGTAACAGAGGCTAAGATCGGAAATGCAGATGAAAAAGCGCGTGAGATTATTGATGAAGCGGTAAAAACGGCAGAAACCAAGAAGCGTGAAGCAATGCTTGAAGCGAAGGAAGAATCCATCCGTGTCAAGAATGACTTAGACAAGGAGGTAAAAGAGCGGAGAGCGGAGATCGGACGCAGTGAACGACGCATTGTTCAGAAGGAAGAAAATCTGGACAAAAAGTTAGAAGCGATCGAAAAACGCGAGGCGGGATTTGCAGCCAAGGAAGAAGAGATCAACAGACAGAAAGCGCAGGTCGCAAAGCTCAATGAAGAGCGTGTGAAAGAACTGGAAAGGATCTCCGGTTTAACCTCCGAACAGGCAAAGGATTATCTCTTAAAGACTGTTGAAGAAGACGTTAAAATTGATACTGCAAAATTGATCAAAGAAATGGAACACAAGGCAAAGGAAGAAGCTGATAAGAAGGCAAAAGAGTATGTGGTGACTGCAATTCAGAAGTGTGCTGCGGATCATGTTGCCGAAACGACGATTTCTGTTGTACAGCTTCCGAATGACGAAATGAAAGGAAGAATCATCGGACGTGAAGGACGTAATATCCGTACGTTAGAAACGTTAACCGGTGTGGATCTGATCATTGATGATACGCCGGAGGCAGTGATTTTATCCGGTTTTGATCCGATTCGTCGTGAAGTTGCCAGAATTGCTTTGGAAAAACTGATTGTGGATGGTCGTATCCATCCAGCAAGAATCGAGGAAATGGTTGAGAAGGCTCAGAAAGAAGTCGAGACAATGATTCGTGAGGAAGGTGAGGCAGCAACCTTAGAGGTTGGTGTTCACGGAATCCATCCGGAGCTTGTGCGTCTTTTAGGCCGGATGAAATTCCGGACGAGCTACGGACAAAATGCTCTCAAACATTCCATTGAAGTAGCACAGCTTTCCGGATTACTGGCTGCTGAAATCGGTGTAGATGTAAGAACTGCAAAACGTGCAGGATTGTTACATGATATTGGTAAATCTGTCGATCATGATATGGAAGGTTCCCATATTCAGATCGGTGTGGATTTATGTAGAAAATACAAAGAGTCACCAATTATTATCAATGCGGTAGAAGCGCATCATGGTGATGTAGAACCGGAGTCATTAATTGCATGTATCATTCAGGCTGCAGATACAATTAGTGCAGCAAGACCAGGTGCCAGAAGAGAGACACTGGAAACATATTCAAACAGATTGAAACAGTTAGAAGATATTTCTAACGGATTTAAGGGTGTAGAAAAATCCTTCGCTATTCAGGCGGGCAGGGAGATTCGAATCATGGTTGTTCCGGAGCAGATCAGCGATGCCGATATGGTATTGCTTGCGCGTGATATTTCCAAACAGATCGAAGCTGAATTGGAATATCCGGGACAGATTAAGGTAAATGTTATTCGTGAGTCAAGGGTAACAGATTACGCGAAGTGATTCGTGACAATGGGGTTGCTCGCAGAGCGTGCAATCTATTGTATGAAAAATAAAGAGACTGCCGTACCGGTGTCATAAATGACCGGTACGGCAGTTTTTGCATATATGGAATCAGAGAAAGACGGAATTCTGAAAAAAATAGTGCCAGGATGTAAAATATATGTTAAAATACATCTGAAAATGAGTGAAAGAAAGGTGGTGTGGCAAATGCAGAGAGTAAAACAGCATAAGTGGTTTCTGTTTATCCTGATTGGATTTATCGTAATATCTTTCTTTCAGTTTTTACCGCTGACAGATACACTGCATTTGTATGAAAAGACACCACAGAGTTTTGAACTGACCGCAGGCGGGCTCCTGAAGTATGGAATAGAAGGACAAAATGCAGACCAGGCAGGGGAATGTGAACTAGAAGAATATCACACAGACCGGTTGACGGGACCGGAAATAGCAGAACGTCAGGCATGCGGTCTCCCGGAAGAAACACCGGCGGCTACACTGGCGCGAACGACACAGAGTGAAGCTGCGCTGGGTGAACAGAATCAGAGCCGTTTTCAGATGTTACGGTTTTTAGTAGAAGTATATGTACTTTTAATGATCCCGGCAGTTATTCTGCATATGGCACTAAAAAGATTTAGCAGCCATATGATCATACTGTGGCAGAATATAAAATACATACATCTTGTTGATGGTAAGAAGGCAAAACGTATTCCTGTAATTGAATAAAAAGATGATATTACAGGAGGCGTATTAACGTGATAGAAAATAGAATAAGTGACAGAGCAAAAATATTACTGATCGATGAGGATACAAGCATTTCTTATCTGATCCGCAGGGCAATGGAAAAAGAAAATTACAAGATTTATATTGCAGGAAGTGGAAAACAGGGAATGGAGATGAGTACCGGTGTCTGTCCGGATCTGATTCTGATGGATAATAAATTTTCTGATATGGAAGGGATCACCTTGATCCAGTGGTTCAGGGAGTGGACGGATTGCCCGATTATAATCCTGTCGGAACGGAGCAGCTACCTTGATAAAGTGGAGGCATTATATGCCGGAGCAGATGATTATATGGTAAAACCGTTTCATGAGAAGGAACTTGCGGCACGGATTTTTTCCGCATTACGCAGAAGAATTTCGGCAGGTGCGCATACATATTACGAGGCAGGAAATCTTAAGGTTGATTTTACAAAAAGACAGGTTTTGCTTGGAGGAACGGAGGTTCATTTTTCACCGGTGGAATACCGGATCATAGAAAGTCTTGCGTTAAATTCTGGTACGGTTGTAACATATCAGATGCTTTTGGAAAAAATATGGGGACCATATGCAGAGCAAAACAGCAGGATCCTTCGTGTCAATATGACGAATATCCGGAAAAAAATAGAAAGTTCTCCTTTAGAACCGGAGTATATTACAACGATCCCGCGGGTAGGATACCGGATGTTGGAGAGTCAGGCTGAGAAAGGTGGCATGCAGATGCTGGAAAATCAGACTGGCAGAAACATGAAAGTGATGGAAGGTCAGAATATCAGAAATGGTATCCGTATGATGGCATAAAAATAAGCTGCACACAGAGGTGTGCAGCTTATTTTTCTGGATGTACGATAATCTTTTGACTGACAGTAAGAATCGTAAATTGCGTAAACAAACCCTCCGATGATAATGCCAATCCCGATGACAGAAAAAACAATCTCAATGACTGTCATAGTAAAATCTCCCTTTCGTAAATTTGATGTTATCAGTATAACAGTCAAACTTATAAAAAGGGAGATTTTTTGTGTATTCCTTAATCTTTTTTGGAAAGAGAAGAGGAAAGTTTTAACGTTTTATTTATCTGCCGCTTTATTTTTTGCTTTTAGACGTTGTTTTGCCAAGTACATCTGTTCATACGCACGTGATAAGAGCTGATGGAAAGGTGTGTCAGTGTCCGGTGCTATGCCATTCACTTGCCTGCGAACAGTAACAAGTCGCCTTCGTCGTGTCCAAATTGTATAAAAGTAGATGGAAAATAAAGGCAGAGGGTGGTACAATAAGAACAGATACTGTAAAAAAATAACAGACTTGGAATATATTGAAGCGGAGGAATATTGTATGGACCAACAGGTTAAGAGAGTAAAAAGAGAACTGGTAAAAAATGGAGCCATTCTGGATATTTATACAGATACGATGCAGCTGCCGGACGGAAAACTCGAAGAATGGGATTTTATTTCACACAGAAAAGGGGCGGCAGCCGTTGTTCCGGTACGCGGAGACGGAAAGATTCTGATGGTGCGTCAGTACCGGAATGCAATCGACCGTATGACACTTGAGATACCGGCGGGATCAAGAGACAGTGTTACAGAAGACACAAAGGTGTGTGCTGCACGGGAGTTAGAGGAGGAAACGGGATACCGCAGTGGTGATCTTACGCGTCTTTTGTCACTTAAAACAACAGTTGCATTTTGTGACGAGTTCATTGATGTGTATTTAGCGCGTAATTTAAAACCGGGACATCAGCATTTAGATGAGGGAGAGTTCCTTGATGTCGAGGCACATGACATCGATGAACTCTGTCAGATGATCTACGATGGAAAATTACAGGATGCCAAAACAGTTTCTGCACTTTTGGCATATAAAAATCTTCTGAATCAGGAGAAAAACGCATAAACTGAAGAAAAGTGTATGTGGGGCGTGTGTGAAAAAAGAAGGATGCCTGTTTCTGCCTGTATTTTTTGTGGGTGTTTTTCTTGCAAACCTGTTAAAGTATAAGACAGGGGATCTTTGCCGGATATTAAATATATGGATTTTAGAACAGTTCGCATATAGCAGCATTTCACAGGAAAGACTGTTCTGGCAGCTGTTTTGGAAACGGGGAAAGTTCGCATTTTTTTCTTTTTGTTTGGGGAAGGGTGCGGATATGCGGTGGCATCGACGGTATGGTTGTGTCTTCTGACAGGAACATTTGGATTTTTTCTTGCAATGGCGATTGCGGATCTTGGAATCCGTGGTGTTGCAGTTGCGTTTGTCGGTCTGCTTCCACAGGCATTTTTTTATGTGGCTGCGGTACTATGGTGCCGCTTTTGTGGCAAAAACAGCAGACAGTACCGGCCACCGGTATGTAATCCGAAAATCCGCATAAAACAGGCGGTGGAATCTGTTGTATTTTATGGGGTGGCAGTAATACTGGTAATCGGCGGCGTATTTGCAGAAGCTTATATCAATATTCCGCTCCTTAAGATGATCGTAAAAAAAATTTTGAAAAGATTGCTTTTCGGTCTGCTTATCATTATAATGAAAAAATACACAGGATAAAAAGAAAGTCAGGAAAAAAACATGACACATGACATTATGGATTTTATTGAATATATTCACAATGAAAAACAGACATCAAAGAATACGGAGGTTTCCTATGAACGTGATCTCCGCAAGATGAATGAATATCTGGAAGCGCAGAATGTATACGGGGTGTCTGCCGTTACGGAGACAAATCTGAATGCATATGTTATGTTTTTAGAACGTGAAGGACGGAAACCGGCGACGGTTTCAAGGAGCATTGCATCAATGAAAGCTTTTTTTCATTTTCTTGAAAAGGAGCGGAGAATCGAGTCGGATCCGGCATGGCGTTTGAAAGCACCTAAGATTGAAAAAACGATGCCGCGTATCCTGACCACGGAAGAAGTGACGCTTTTGTTAGAGCAGCCGTCCGGAAATACACCGAAAGAGCTGCGGGATAAGGCGATGCTTGAATTGCTTTACGCGACAGGGATCCGTGTGTCGGAGCTGATATCGTTAAAAGTCTCGGATCTGAATCTTCAGATGGAGTATGTGATCTGTACGGATATCCATAAAGAACGGATCATTCCATTTGGGAATGTCGCAAGGGAGGCACTGACAAGATATATGCAGGATGGAAGAGATCATCTGATCAGCCAGGCGGACTGTCCGTGGCTGTTTACGAATTGTACCGGTGGTGCAATGAGCCGTCAGGGTTTCTGGAAACTGATCAAGTTTTATGGGAAGAAGGCGGGGATCGAATCGGAGATCACACCGCATACGCTGCGCCATTCGTTTGCGGCACATCTGATCAGCAATGGAGCAGATTTAAAGTCGGTGCAGGAGATGTTAGGACATTCTGATATTTCTACGACACAGATTTATTCGCAGATGGGGCAGGGAAGAATCCGGGAAGTGTATCTGAAAGCACATCCGAGAGGATAGTAGTAGAAACAATAGAATGCATGTTCTGCAAACACTCTATTGTCATGAATAATAAAAAAGGAACTCACAGAAATGGAGTTCCTTTTTTCATTATGAGATTTCAAGAAGCTGCCGGTACAGGTAAAAAATCTTAACGGCACATATCTGCAATCGTATAAATCAGATTTTTGGAATCTTCCCAGCCAAGGCAAGGATCCGTGATGGATTTACCGTAGATGTGTTCGCCGATCTTCTGGGAGCCTTCCTCAATATAACTCTCGATCATAACACCTTTTACCATCTTCTGAATTTCAGAAGAAACCTGACGGTTGTGCATGACTTCCTTTACGATACGGATCTGTTCTTTATATTTTTTGCCGGAGTTGGAATGGTTTACGTCCACAACGGCTGCCGGATTGACAAGATCCATTTTTTCGTACATGTCACACAGACGGATCAGATCTTCGTAGTGGTAATTCTGTGTGGAGTTACCGTGTTTGCTGACTGCGCCGCGCAGAACAACATGTGTCAGCGGGTTGCCGCTTGTCTCCACTTCGTAACCACGGTATACGAATGATGTGGGTGCTGTGCCGCATATACGGAGTTGAGCATAACAGAAAAGTCGCCGCTGGTCGGGTTTTTCATACCGGATGCGACATCAAAACCACTGACCGTCAGACGGTGCTGCTGATCCTCGACAGAACGTGCACCGATGGCAACGTAGGAGAGAAGATCTTCGACATACCCCCAGTTTTCCGTAGAGCATCTCATCTGCACAGGTTAAACCGCTCTCTTTAATCGCACGGATGTGCATTTTACGCATGGCAATCAGACCTTCGATCATGTCAGGCGCTTTTTCCGGATCCGCTGGGAGGCGATACCTTATAGCCCTCGCCGGTAGTACGCGGCTTATTTGTATAAACACGCGGAATGATGATCAGACGGTCGGCAACATCCTCCTGGATTTTTGTGAGGCGGCTGACATAATCACAGACAGCGTCCTCCCGGTCTGCGGAACAAGGTCCGATGATAACGAGAAAACGGTCATCTTTTCCGGTGATAACGTCGGAGATCATAGCATCCCGTTCTTTTTTTAACTGTTTTAATTCTTCTGACAGCGGAAAATCCCGTTTGATCTCTGCCGGAGAAGGAAGCTGGTTTAAAAATGTAAAACTCATAATAATCCTCATTTCTGAGCAACTTATTGCGAAAAATAAGCTATCAAACTTATTTTTCACACTAAAAACTCCATTCTAAGCGCTAAAATCAAAAATTATATTAAATGATATTGCAGAAGATGTCAAATATTTGCATAACAGGAGGGGGTTGGTTATAATGAAAAAAGAAGATGATTGTGAGATGGCAGGGAGGTGTCTGGCATGAAAATAAAAGGAACAGAGGTCGGAACGGGACGTCCGCTCATATGCGTTCCGGTTCTCGAAAAAACGAAAGAAGAAGTTATAAAAGAAGTGGAATATCTCGTGAAATCGGATGCAGACATGATCGAATGGAGGCTGGATGCATTTGAACATTACACCGACTACAATGAAGTGCGGGAAATATTGCAGCAGATAGCGCCTTTATTAAAGAAAAAACTGTTTTTGTATACATTTCGTACTGCAAAACAGGGTGGAGTGGTGTCGGTTGACCGGGAAACATTAAATGATCTGCACGATCTTGCGGCAGAGTCAGAATGTGTGGATCTGATCGATCTGGAATTTTTTGAGGAGGAACATGCGGCAAAGCGGATCCGGGAAATTCAAAAAAAGGGGAAGAAAGTTGTGGCATCACATCATGATCTGGAAGGAACACCGCAGATAGATGTAATGCGGATGCTGCTTGACCATATGTGTGAAGGAGGTGCGGATATTGTCAAACTTGTTGTGACTCCAAAAACAACGGAAGATGTATTGCGGCTGCTTGCCGTTACTTCTGAATTTCACAGTGAAAATCAAGAAACACCGATCATTACCGTGTCCATGGGAAAACTGGGGGCAGTCAGCAGAGTGAGCGGAGAAACTTTTGGTTCCTGTGTGACATTTGCGTCGCATGGAAAGAAAAGTGCACCGGGACAGTTTCAACTGGAAGAAATGCAGCAAACGCTCGCTATGCTGCATGAGGGATGTGAATAAAAAATAAAGAAAATATAAAGAATGGATAAAGTGCAGGGAAGATACTTGACGTGGTATCTTCCTGTGTTAATATATGCCACTGTAAATAAATAACAAAGAAAATATATAACAATGTTAAATAATGAGGTGAGAAAAACAGGAATGGATGATTTATTTACAAGATTTTTTTTTGCGCTGTATCAGTTTCACAAACTGCATATGGGTGATCTGGTGCCGGATATCACGAAACTTGAGGGCATGACGATGGCGGCGATCAAGCACTGCAGTGGGGAAAAGGAAGAGCTGACGGTTTCCGAATTGACCGCAAAGCTGAAAGCGAAGGGACCTGCAGTTTCACGCACCTTAAAGACGTTGGAAGATAAAGGATACATTGAGCGCGACGTCAACAAAGCAGACAGGCGCAATACTTATGTGAAGCTGACGGCATCCGGGGAACAGAAGCAGGAAGAGTGCGAGCAGATCATGAGCAGCTTTGCGCATGCAGTCATCTCAAAAATAGACCGGGATGACATGGAACAGCTGATCGATTGCCTGAATGAGCTTTACGAGGCGTCGAGGGAAGAAATCGAAGACCGAAAAATGAGACAAAAAGGAGAATAGGACATGAGCAAAATATTTAAAAATATGCTCCCGTACTGGAAGGGACTGATCATTGTTGTTGCACTGTTAGTTGTACAGGCGTGGTGTGATCTGTCTCTTCGGCATACACATCGGATATTATTGATGTCGGAATCCAGAACAAAGGTGTGGAGCATGTGCTGCCGGAGGCAGTAACGGAGGATGAGTTTACACTGGCACAGCTTTTTATGACCGATGAGGAGAAGGAAAGCTGGGAAAACAGTTACGAAAAGGACGGAGATGTTTACCGTCTGACCGTTACAGATAAAAAACAGTTAGATGAACTGGATGATACGCTGCTTCTTCCTCTTCTGATGAACTATCAGATGTCATCGGTGGATGAGCAGACATTTAAAGAGAGTGTGGCAAAACAGACCGGAATGGATCAGGCGATGCTTGATAACATGAGTATCGAGCAGATCGGGGAGTCCATGGGAGTGCCGCTTACATCTTTTGAGAAAGAAGTCGAGGATGACGACGGAAATACCGTGGTTACGAATTGCGTGGATATGCGTACAATTTTTGCTGCCATGGAAGCGTCAGGGGCAATGACAGAGGAACAGATCTTATCCATGCGTGATACCGTTTCTGATACGATCGATACCATGGGAAGTTCTCTGGTAAAATCAATGGGTATCGCGTATGCAGTAAGCTGTGATACAGCGGCAGGAGTGGATATTGATAAGGTACAGACATCCTATCTCTGGTCAGCCGGTGGCAGGATGGTTGCGATGGCACTTCTTATGGGTGTGGCAACGGTTCTGGTAGGATTTTTTGGTGCACGTATCGGTGCCGGAATCGGACGTGACCTGCGAGGAAAGATATTTGGACAGGTGGTTCGTTTTTCTAACGCGGAGATGGATCATTTTTCCACTGCATCTTTAATTACCAGAAGTACGAATGATATCCAGCAGATCCAGATGGTTTCCGCCGTGATGATCCGTATGGTTGCCTATGCGCCGATTCTTGGCATCGGAGGTGTCTTAAAAATCATCCAGACAGGAGCAGGAATGGGATGGATCATTATTCTGGCAATCCTTGTGATCCTTGGCTATGTCATGGTATTGATGTCTGTTACAATGCCTCGTTTTAAGCTGATGCAGAAACTGGTCGATAAGATCAATCTGGTATCCAGAGAGATCTTAACAGACTTTCCGTCATTCGTGCATTCGGCAGGGAAACAGAGGAAGAAAAACGTTTTGATGCTGCAAATAAAGATCTGACAAAGACCATGCTGTTTACAAACCGTGTCATGACATTTATGATGCCGGGTATGATGCTGATTATGAATCTTCTGACCGTAGGTATCGTATGGGTAGGCGCGCACAAAATCGATGCCGGTTCCATGCAGGTCGGTTCCATGACTGCATTCATCACCTATGCGATGATGATCGTTATGGCATTTTTAATGCTGACAGCAATGTCGATCATGCTTCCGCGTGCAGCAGTAGCAGCAGAACGTATCGATGAGGTTATCCGCACAGAGTCTTCCATAGAAGATGCAAAAAATCCGGAAGAATTAAGAGAACACAAAGGTGTGATCCGTTTTTCACATGTCAGCTTCCGCTATCCGGGAGCGGAGGCAGATGTGTTGGAGGATATTGATTTTACAGCGGAGCCGGGTAAGACAACGGCAATCATCGGAAGTACCGGATGTGGAAAATCCACGCTGGTCAACCTGATTCCAAGACTTTATGATGTCACAGGCGGAAGTGTTACCTTAGACGGTCAGGATATCCGGAATATCCGTATGGAAGATTTGAGGGAAGAAATCGGTTTTGTGCCGCAGAAAGGTGTACTGTTTTCCGGTACGATCGCGTCAAACCTGCGTTTTGGAAAACGAGACGCCACAGATGAGCAGATCAAAGAGGCGGCAGCAATCGCACAGGCAGCTGATTTTATTGAGGAGAAACAGGAAAAATACGACAGCGATATTGCACAGGGCGGAAGCAACGTTTCCGGTGGACAGAAACAGCGTCTTGCCATTGCACGTGCGATTGCAAAACAGCCGAAAATCTATGTGTTTGATGACAGTTTCTCTGCACTTGACTTAAAGACGGATGCGGCACTTCGAAAAGCACTGGCATCGAAAGTAAAAGACAGCACAGTCATCATTGTAGCGCAGAGAATTAGTACAATTTTACACGCAGAACAGATCCTTGTGCTTGATGATGGAAAGATCGTCGGAAAAGGTACGCATGAAGAATTGCTGAAAAACTGTGAGACATACCAGCAGATCGCACGTTCACAGCTTTCGGCAAAAGAACTTGGCATAGAGGAAAGTGAGGTGTCTGTCAATGAGTAATGAAAGAGAAAAAGTTAGAATGCAGCACCGTGGCAGAGGACCGATGGGGCGCGGCATGCAGCCGGGAGAAAAACCGAAGGATTTAAAGGGTTCTCTGGGAAAACTGTTATCTTACATTGGAAATTTTAAAGCTGCAATTATTGTAGTCATGATTTTTGCGGCGGCTTCCACGGTATTTAATGTAATCGGGCCTAAGACTTTAGGAAAGGCAACCACAGCGCTCTCCGAAGGACTGATGGCAAAGATCCAGGGCACGGGAAGCATCGATTTTACCTATATCGGACAGATCCTTTTATTTGTGTTAGGGCTTTATGTGTGCAGTGCGGCATTTAACTTTATCCAGGGCTGGATCATGACCGGTGTAACGCAGAAGATCTGCTACCGCATGCGTAAAGAAATCTCCGGGAAAATCAACCGCATGCCGATGAAGTATTTTGAGAGCCGTACTTACGGAGAAGTTTTATCGAGAATCACCAATGATGTCGATACCTTAGGACAGGGATTAAACCAGAGTATCACAACGATCATCACGTCGGTTGCAACCTTAGTCGGGGTGCTGATCATGATGTTAAGTATCTCCCCGTTAATGACGCTGATTGCAATCGTGATCCTGCCGATCTCCATGGCACTGATCTCATTTGTGGTCAAAAAATCCCAGAAATACTTCAAAGACCAGCAGGAATATTTAGGTCATATCAATGGACAGGTCGAGGAGGTTTATGGCGGGCATTTAGTCATCAAGGCATTCAACCGTGAGAAAGACACGATTGAGGAATTTAACCGCACCAATGAGATTTTATATCAGTCTGCATGGAAATCACAGTTTTTGTCAGGTATGATGCAGCCGATCATGATGTTTGTCGGAAATCTCGGTTACGCAGCAGTGGCTTTATCCGGTGGACTGCTTGCAATCCGTGGAACGATCACGATCGGTGATATCCAGGCATTTATCCAGTATGTAAAAAACTTCACACAGCCGATCCAGCAGATTGCACAGGTCATCAATCAGGTACAGTCGATGGCGGCAGCATCTGAGCGTGTGTTTGAGTTTTTAAATGAGGAAGAGGAAGATCAGACCGTAGAACATCCGGCAGATGTGAGTGCCGTAACCGGAACCGTCGATTTTGATCATGTACAGTTTGGTTACAACCCGGATCAGACGATCATCAAAGATTTCAGTGCACATGTCAAACCGGGGCAGAAGATTGCAATCGTTGGGCCGACCGGCGCAGGAAAGACTACGATGGTAAAGCTTCTGATGCGTTTTTATGATGTAAACAGCGGTTCCATCAAATTAGACGGTCATGATGTCAGGGATTTTAACCGCAGGGAATTAAGAGATGCGTTTGGAATGGTATTGCAGGATACCTGGCTGTTTAAGGGAACGATCATGGAAAATATCCGTTACGGACGTTTAGAAGCTACAGATGAAGAGGTCATTGCAGCGGCGAAAGCGGCACATGCTGACCACTTCATTAAGACACTTCCGGGTGGTTACCAGATGGAATTAAATGAGGATGCAAGCAATGTTTCACAGGGACAGAAGCAGCTCCTTACGATCGCAAGGGCAATCCTTGCGGACAATAAGATTTTGATCCTCGATGAGGCAACATCTTCGGTTGATACGAGAACCGAGGTCACAATCCAGAAAGCGATGGATAATCTGATGCGTGGCAGAACCAGTTTTGTCATTGCACACAGACTCTCAACGATCCGCAATGCGGATCTGATCCTTGTCATGAAGGACGGGGATATCGTGGAGCAGGGAAATCATGAAGAACTGCTTGAAAAAAATGGATTTTATGCAAATCTTTATAATTCACAGTTTGAGGATGTTGTTGCGTAAGAGGATATGGGATGTCGTCGTTTTGGCGGCATCCTTTTTTTCGTGCAGATTTTGCCGGGTATGGAATTCATTTTCGTTCCGGATACATAAAAGAAAAATAGCTGCATAAATTTTCCGGCAAACAGGAAACACTATGAGAAAAAGCCACATTCATGCGGCAGAAAGCAGGAAAATCATATGGACAAAATGAATATCAGAAAAGCGGCAATGATCGGCTGCGGATTCGTGGGCGCATCATCGGCATTTGCGCTGATGCAGAGCGGTATTTTTTCGGAGATGGTCATGATTGATGCAGATCACGCGAAGGCGGAGGGGGAAGCGATGGATCTAAGCCACGGACTTCCATTTGCAAGACCGGTAAAAATATATGCCGGGGACTATGATGACATTGTAGATGCCGGAATTATTATCATCACGGCGGGTGCAAACCAGAAGCCGGATGAGACGCGGCTTGATCTGATCCACAAAAATGTGGAGATATACAAACAGATCATCCCGGAGATCGCAAAGCGCGGCTGTGAGGGAATCCTTCTTATCGTATCCAATCCGGTCGATATCCTTACCTACACGGCACTGAAACTTTCCGGTTTCCCGGAACACCGCGTGATCGGTTCCGGGACAGTGCTTGATACCGCCCGGTTAAAATATCTGATCGGGGAGCATTTAGGGGTAGATAACCGCAGTGTGCATGCGTTTATCATCGGGGAACACGGAGACAGTGAACTTGCCGCATGGTCCAATGCGAATATTTCCGGTGTCCGTCTGAGTGATTTTTGCGAAATGCGTGGTCATTTTATGCATGAGGAATCCGAAAACCGTATCTATGAAAAAGTAAGAAACAGCGCTTACGAGATCATTGAACGCAAGCATGCGACCTATTATGGGATTGCGATGGCGGTAAAGCGGATCTGTGAATGTATCATCCGAAATGAACAGTCGATCCTTCCGGTATCTTCCATGATGCATGGCATTTACGGAATGAAAGATATTGTGATCAGCATGCCTGCCATTGTCGGAAAGGACGGTGTGGAGAACGTGATACCGATCTCACTGGACGAGGAAGAAAAAATGCAGTTGAAAAGATCAGCGGATATTTTAACCGGGATGAAAGAAATGATAAAAAAAGAACACGGGATCGGTTAAAAAAACAGGATAGTTGTGGTATAGTTTATTAGCAGATGATGTAAAAAAAATTGTAATCAACAGGAATACAAAGGAGGACACATCATGTCCATGCGCATATATACCATGACACACAAAAAATTTACACCCCTGCCGGATCCGCTTTATGTACCGCTTCATGTCGGAAGGGCATGCGGGGAGAATCTGGGATATTTGGGGATGATACGGGAGAACAGATCTCAGCGCTGAACTGTTATTACAGTGAGCTGACCGGGTTTTACTGGATCTGGAAAAACTGCCATGATGCCGATTATGTCGCACCTGCCATTACAGACGGTATCTGATCAACGAAAAAGAACAGATCTATACGGAGAAGGAATACCGGGAACTGTTAAGAAAATACGATCTGGTCACGACCAAAAAAGTCCTGTTAAACAATTCTTATTACGACGGATTTTTGGCAAACCACAATATACGGGCACTGGAGATGACAGGAAAGGTCATTACAGAGAAATATCCGGAATATGCGGATGCATTTGAACAGCTTGTAAATGGCAGACAGACTTATTTTGGAAATATCCTTGTCACTTCAAAAATATTATTTGATGAATATGCATCCTGGCTGTTTTCCATTTTCTTTGAGGTGGCAGAGCGGATCGAATTAGAAACGGGGGAAGATGCCTACCATAAAAGAGTATTTGGATTTATTTCCGAATTTCTCCTGCTTGTGTGGGTTACAGTAAAAAAGCTGCGTGTATATGAGTGCAAAGTGGGAATGCTTGGAGAAAAGGCAGAGACCGGTGAATTAAAAAGGTGTCTTGCCGAATGTTTCAGAAACCGCGATGTTGATCTGGCAAAGAAAATTTTTTTGGAGACAAGAGAAAAAAGACCGGATGTATTAATGGAGGCATCTGATATCACGGGTGAATTGCATTTGTGCATGCAGATCATTGCAACCGCGGGGGAAGAAAGAAATCATGGCGAAACCATGATTTTAGAAAGAGAAAATGATTTTGGCAGGCTGATGGAGATATTTTCGAAATTAAACCGGGTTGTGAGCCGGTACCGCGAAAACAGCGAGAGCGAAGAGGATATCCGTTTTCTGGGCGAAGGGAAAATATCAAAGACCGCAGTGTGGGTGGCAGTCATGATGGGAAAAGAATCTGAAAGTGAGAAAAAAGATCTGATGGATCGCATGTTAAAATATCTTCATTAAATTTTAAGAAATGCCGGAAAGCAGGAAAATACACGCATGAGGAAGAATGCCGTAACCTGCACCGGCATTTTTTGTTGACAATTATTTTATGGTCTGCTATGATAAAACGTGCGTAAAAAAGTAACATTTTTTTTATGCTGCAGATCCCTTATAATAGTAAGAGCAGGCAACCGTAGTCTAATGGATAGAACACCGGACTCCGACTCCGGCAATGCGGGTTCGATTCCCGCCGGGTGCATTTTGACAGTCAGATAGCAGGCGGCATGTTATATGTTACGCCTGTTACATATTTTATGGCGTTTTATACAACAAAAGGAAAGGGATGGAAAATACAATGGCTTCTTCAAATGTTGATGATAAATTAAAAAAAGATACAGAAAATAAAGAGACAGGCAATAAAGAAACAAATAAGATTCTTACATTTATAAAACAGAATGTGCGTTATATTACAGCAGGGGTATTGTTCCTTGCAATGGTACTTATTTTAGTAAAGGTCGGATCTCCGAAACAGCCACAGAATGGACAGAATGTTGCGGCAACAGAGGTAGCTTCAGAGGCATCAGATGACGCAAAACAGGAGTTTGAGGTGGATGCACATGAAGATGTAAATACACTGATCAACCAGTACTATACCGCATATGCAGCGGGAGACACGGATACACTTTCAACAATCGCAGCCCCGCTGTCTGAAAATGAAAAAAGTTATATTTCCGTATTCAGCCAGTATGTAGATGCTTACCAGAATATCAAATGCTACACAAAACAGGGGCTTGATGCATCTTCTTATCTTGTATCCGTTTATGTTGAAGTGAAATTTAAAGATGTAGATACGGTTGCGCCGGGACTGGATTTCTTCTATGTGCGCACGAATGAAGATGGCAGTGTATACATTGATAACCTTTACAGCCAGTACAATTTAAAGATTAAAGAAAATGCGTTAGATACAAGCATTCAGAACCTGATCAGTGAGTACGAGGACAGCGAAGATGTCAATACACTTCAGAAAGAAGTACAGGGTAAATATGACACGGCCATTGCTTCGGATGATAAGTTAAGTGAGATGATCTCCACGACGATTCCGAATGCGATCACTGAGTGGGCAGCACGATCGTCAGCCAGAATACCGAGACAGAGAGCACAGAGCAGGCTCCGGAAGAAACAACAGAATCAGAGCAGACTGAGACACCGGAGGAGAATACGGAGCAGCCGGCGGAAGATACACCGACACAGGGTGAGCCGGATACCGTTTATGCGGTAGATACTGTAAATGTCAGAGCAGCCGCAGATACAGAATCCGATAAAATTGGAACGTTAGAGAAAGGCACAGCACTTACAAGAACAGGTACAGATGGAGAGTGGAGTGTTGTAAATTATAACGGACAGACCGGATATATTAAGACAGAGTATCTTACAACGAAAAATTCCGATTCTGATTCAGATAACGGTGGAAATGAAGAGCAGACGACCACAAGCAATTTTATAGCTGAGGGAACAGTCATTACGCTGAGTGATTCCATAAATATCCGTTCGGGAATGAGCGAGAACGACAGCAAGATCGGAACAGCTTTTTCCGGTGAGAAGGTCACGGTAGTTATGAGCTATGCAGAGGGATGGACAAAGGTAACCTGGAATGGACAGACCGGTTATATTAAGACTTCCCTGTTACAGTAAATGTTCAATATACAATGGATGGCACATTTTTAGTAACAGACTTGTAGCCACAGTAGAAATGGCGGAGACTTTAAAGATAAGTCTCCGCTTTTGTGCAGAAAGAGAAAGGTGAAAAATGCAGGAGCCAGTCAGAATCAATAAATATCTCAGCGAGGCAGGCGTGTGCTCAAGAAGAGAGGCGGACCGTCAGGTAGAAGCAGGAAATGTGACGATAGATGGTGTGGTTGCTTCCATGGGAGCAAAAGTATTGCCAGACCAGACGGTTCTTTTTTTGCGGAAAGCCGGTAAAAAAAGAAGAGGAAATGATACTTCTGGCATTTCACAAGCCAACCGGAATTGTATGTACGCTGAAAAGAGGGAAAAGAATAATGTCGTGGATTACATCAATTATCCGAAACGGATTTATCCGATTGGAAGGCTGGACAAAGATTCCGAAGGCTTATTGCTTATGACAAACAATGGTGACATTGTAAACCGCATCATGCGTGCCGGAAATATGCATGAAAAAGAATATATCGTCACGGTCAACAAGCCCGTGACCGACAGTTTCCTGCGTGGACTTGCAGGAGGAGTTCCACTGGTGGAATTAAATGCCACGACGCGCAAATGCAAAGTATGGAGGATCGGGAAAAGGCAGTTTGGCATTATACTGACACAGGGATTGAACCGTCAGATCCGGCGCATGTGTGAATATTTTGGGTATAGAGTGGAAAAACTGGTAAGAACCCGTATCATGAATATTGAACTGGGAGATTTAAAAGCCGGAACTTACCGCGAGGTAACTCCGCAGGAATATAAAGAGTTGATGAGGCTGGTAAAAGATTCATCAAATACGACAGTGATTCACGGACGGGATGGAGGAGACAGATGACACCGGAAGAACAGATCAAAGAGTTAAGGGATAAGATCAATTATCACAGTGACAGATATTATAATCAGGACAGTCCTGAGATCTCTGATTATGAATTTGACATGCTGATGCAGCAGTTGAAAAAATTAGAAAAAGAGCATCCGGAACTGGTGACAAAAGATTCTCCGACACAGCATGTCGGCGGCACGGCAAAGCGGACTGCCGGAGTCTTAGTGCATCACAATGTGCCGATGTTAAGTCTTCAGGATGTTTTCTCAAAAGAAGAGGTCGTTGATTTTGTAGAGCAGATGAAAGAGCAGCTTGATGATCCGGAGTTTGTAGTCGAATATAAGATTGATGGGCTGTCCATGGCGCTGCGTTATGAAAATGGCGATCTTTCACTTGCATTGACGCGCGGTGATGGTGTGAATTTTGGCGAGGATGTGACCGCGAACGCAAAAGTGATCTCAGATGTCAAAAAGAAATTAAAGGACAAACCGGAATATTTGGAGATCCGTGGGGAAGTCTACATGAAAAATGAAGATTTTGACAGAGTCAATGAACAGCAGGAACTGCTTGGAAAAAAGATTTTTGCAAATCCGAGAAACTGCGCAGCAGGAACGCTGCGTCAGCTTGACAGCCGCGTGACAAAAGAGAGAAAACTTTCCATGTTTGTATTTAATATCCAGCAGGTGCGTGGCATGGACATTATGACTCACACGCAGGGATATGAATTTTTAAAGAGACAGGGCATCCCGATCATCGAAGATACAAAGTATGCAAAACAGCGGATGAAGTCTGGAATGCAATTACAGCGATCGGAGAAAACCGTGGAAATCTCGGCTACGATATCGATGGTGCGGTCATTAAGATCAACCGCTATTCGGACAGGGAACTGCTCGGAAATACATCAAAAGTTCCAAAATGGGCAATCGCATACAAATATCCGCCGGAAGAAAAGGAAACAAAACTGCTTGATATTGAACTTTCCGTTGGAAGGACCGGAAGGATCACACCGACTGCCGTGTTTGAGCCGGTGCGCCTGTGTGGAACGTCTGTTTCAAGGGCAACACTGCACAATCAGGATTTCATTGATGATTTAGATGTCGGCATTGGCGATACGATCGTGGTTTACAAATCCGGAGAGATCATTCCGAAAGTAAAAGAAGTCCGCAAGGAAAAAAGACCGGACGGCTGGAAGCGTTTTATGATTCCGGATGTCTGTCCGGTCTGCGGTGCAAAGACGGAACGTGAAAAAGATACTGCGGATATCAAGTGTACTTCACCAAACTGTCCGGCACAGTTAGAACGTCATATCATTAACTTTGTCGGCAGGGATGCCATGGATATCAAGGGATTTGGTACAGTTTATATTGAAGAACTTGTTCGTTTGGGGTATATTAAGGATATTGCCGATATATTTGAACTGAAAGATCACAGGGAAGAGTTGATCGAACAGGGTATTATCGGAAAAGAAAAGAATACAGACAAGCTTTTAGAAACAATCGAAAAGGCAAAAGAAAATGATGCATACATGCTTCTGACCGGATTTGGTATTCCGAATGTTGGAAAAGCTGCCGCAAAGACGATCATGAAACGTTTTCCTTCGATCCTTGATTTAGAGGATGCTGACAGGGATGCCCTGATGGAGGTGGACGATGTCGGGGAAGTCAGCGCAGACTGCATTTTCCGTTTCTTCCATGATGAAAAAAATAAAGAAATGATCGCCCGACTAAAGTCTTTAGGTGTGAACATGGAAGCGGAAGAGACCGAGACGATCGATTCGGCAGTCAGTGGAAAAACAGTTGTCATCACAGGTACACTGCCGACACTTGGAAGAAAAGAAGCGGCGGAACTGGTGGAGAAATACGGCGGAAAAGTATCAGGATCCGTATCGAAAAAGACAGATTATGTTGTTGCAGGAGAGAGTGCGGGCAGCAAACTGACAAAGGCACAGGAACTTGGAATCACGGTGCTCACGGAAGCAGAACTGTTTGTACTGCTTGGAATCAGCGCAGAGAATGGAGAATAGTGTGGCAAATAAGCTCGATAGCTTATTTCGCACGGCTATTTGTTTCTGAGCAAAACAAATATCTTTTATGGCAGACAGAAATTTGAAATTTCCGTCGCCGCTTCGCAACAAGTTGCTCAGAGAATGGAGAATGTTATGCCAATTAAAACACAGAGTGATTTACCGGCGAAAGAGATATTGGAGAAGGAAAATATATTTGTTATGGATGAAAGTCGAGCAACACATCAGGATATCCGCGTTATTGAGATTGGAATCCTGAATTTAATGCCGTTAAAAGAAGACACAGAGCTGCAGCTCTTGCGTTCGCTGTCGAACACACCGCTGCAGATCAATGTGACATTTATCACAGTATCGTCCCATGAGTCAAAAAACACATCCATGAGCCATTTAAACAAATTCTACGAGACGTTTGATGGAGTAAAAAACCGTTATTTTGACGGACTCATCATCACAGGGGCTCCGGTGGAACAGATGGAATTTGAGGAAGTGGACTACTGGAAGGAAATGTGTGATATTTTTGAATGGACGAAAACACATGTGACATCTACGATGCATTTATGCTGGGGTGCACAGGCAGGACTTTATTATCATTATGGATTGAAAAAGCATCTGCTGGACAAAAAGGTATTCGGGGTGTTTGAACATCATGTCATGAACCGCAAAGTGCCGTTAGTCCGCGGCTTTGACGATTATTTTATGGCACCGCACTCTAGACATACAGAAGTGAGAGCGGAAGATATCCGTAAAATACCGGATCTGACGATTCTTGCCGAGTCTGATGAGGCAGGTGTGTTCCTTGCAATCGCAGACGAAGGCAGACGCATTTTCGTCATGGGACACCCGGAGTATGACCGTGTCACACTTGACAAGGAGTACAAACGTGATAAAGAAAAAAGGACTGCCGATCGATCTCCCGGTCAACTATTATCCGGATGATGATGATACGAAAAAGCCGAGGCTGGAGTGGCGGTCACATGGAATATCCTCTACTCAAACTGGCTGAACTATTATGTGTACCAGACGACACCGTATGAGTTTATTGATACGGCGGAGATTGTAGGGAAATAAGGTCGTCTTCCCGGAAATAGGGTCGTCTTCCCGGAAATAAGGCGTTTTCCCGGAAATAGAGACTTAGAGCCGTATTTGGTTTGCTTCAGAAAATTATAAAATTGTATAAAATGGCACATATTTTGATAGCGAAAGTGTGTAGATAGTGTGTAGCATACACACTCCAAAAAATAAAAGAAAATAGAACTCTGATATGACAAAAATATGAGAAGAACGTGAAAACTTTCTTCTCTTTTTTTGCGTAAAAATGAGGTGTTGTGATGCAGTTATTTTTTTAGATTGGGTTCGGTATTTGAAATCATCAAGTTATCTTGATGATTTATTATGGATTTATGAGATGAAAAATGGATATATCTATTCTGCAAATGTTGATGTATATTATCCAGATATTAAATTTGTATATGATACAACAAAAATAGAAATGTCACAATATTATTTTGACTGTTATTATATACGGAATAATTCTAAATATAATATTACATTTTGTAGAGATGCCGTTTCTTGCTTGGATCAAGCATATGAATGGTTTTCAAAAAGGCTTCTGGAGATATGACCGTTAGTCAATGGAAACAAAATAGATTTTATCCGTACTATCCTGGATTAGAAGTAGATGTGTTAGATGTTGTTGGAATAGCAGTATCTGGACAGACAAAGCTTAAAAATGTAAGAAATACTTATAAGGACGAGTAAAAGCAAAGGGCTGTAAAATGATTCTATGATAAAGAAACGCTAGATTCGGTGGATGTCGATTCTGGCGTTTCTTCACTTTAATCTTCTTGTTTAAAAAAATAACTACTTTTGCATAAAAACTGTTAATGATATATAAGGCGCTTTAAAAATTTGCTGGCTAGTACAATTCAGGGAATGTTAGAAGCCGAAATGGACGATCAGTTAGGTTATGATAAGTATTAACGTTCACATGAGCCATACTATCGAAATGACTCAAAGTCAAAACTGTGCAAAGCCAATATTATCTTCCTATGAAAAAGACTTTGAATTAACTTTTACACATAATTCCACAGCTATAGAAGGTAATACATTGACGCTGATGGAAACCAAGGTAGTACTGGAAGATGGAATATCTGTAGGCGGAAAAGAACTGCGTGAAATATATGAAGTTGTCAATCACAAGAAGGCGTATCAGTATGTTAAAAAGTGCATTGCGGAAGGAAAAATACTGGATGAACCTATTATAAAGGATATTCATGCAATTTTGACAGAAAATATTATAGTTGGTGGTATTTACCGGAATCAGGAAGTACGGATCAGTGGTGCGGGGCATGTTCCGCCAGTTGGGAATGGCCGGTATCTATCGCAAAAGAAAATCGACTGGATTATTACAATGCCCTGGAAACCTATGCGGTACGAGGAGAGCTCGGAGAATTTGCAGATTTAGTGGCAGAATTGGAAGAACAGCAGTTAGATGTCTATATCAAACTGATTTAAAGATAAAGATACTACCATTCTGACAGATAATCCCGGTTTTATACAAATTTTAGTTTCCAAAACAAGAATAGTCTGTTATAATAAGTTTATAATATCACTTAGGAGGCAATTAGCGATGGGTGAGGATAGAAAAACATTTAAAATAAAGGATGGTAATTTGGGAGAAGTGAAGATAGCAGATGAAGTAGTTGCCATCATTGCAGGGCTTGCCGCTACAGAGGTTGAAGGGGTAGGTTCCATGGCTGGCAACATTACAAATGAACTTGTTAGTAAGCTTGGCATGAAGAATCTTTCCAAAGGCATTCGAGTAGAGGTGCTTGAGGGAACCGTCAATGTGGACGTTGCGCTGAATATCTCTTATGGTTATTCCATTCCGGAGGTATCTGCCAAAGTACAGGACAGAGTAAAAAATGCGATTGAAAATATGACAGGACTTGAAGTATCCGTAGTGAACATCCGTATCGCAAGTGTGGACATGGGCAACAATAAATAATGCTATTCTAAGAAAAGAGGGTGTCTTAAGCGACATCCTTTTCCTTATGCGTAAAAGAATACAAGAAGAAAGGATGACAGAAGAAAAGAATATGACCAGAAGAGAGATAAGAAGAGCAGGTATTTAAAATGCTGTTCCGTGTGGAATTTTATAATCAGGAAGAGATGTCAGAGCAGATTGCATTGTGTGAGGATGATGCCTGCAGCTGGAAAGAAAAAGACAAAGACAATATATTTTTGAAAAAGTAGAAAAGATTTCTGAAAAGCTTGAGGAGATCGACGCGAAGATCAATGAGGTATCAGAAGGCTGGAAAACAGGAAGAATGGGAAAAGTTGATCTGACATTGATCCGTCTGGCAGTGTATGAAATGCTGTATGAGGAAGATGTACCGGCGAAAGTTGCAATCAACGAGGCGGTGGAACTTGCAAAACAGTACGGCACGGACAATTCACCTTCATTTGTAAATGGCGTACTGGCAAAACTGGTATGATGAAAAACGTATATTCCGTAGGGCAGGTCAATACATATATCAAAAATATGTTTGCCCAGGATTTTATGTTACAGCGGATCAGTGTAAAGGGAGAAGTGTCTAACTGCAAATATCATACGTCCGGTCATATCTATTTTACGATCAAGGATGCAGCCGGGACGCTTAACGCAGTGATGTTTGCGGGCAGCAGAAAAGGTCTGAAGTTCCAGATGAAAGAAGGCGACCAGGTTGTCGTGACGGGTTCGGTGGAAGTATACGAGCGTGATGGAAAGTATCAGATCTATGCAAGAGAAATCGAACTTGACGGTGCGGGAAACCTTTACCAGAAGTTTGAAGCTCTGAAACAGGAATTAGAAGAAATGGGAATGTTTGCGGCAGAATACAAACAGCCGATCCCGCCGTATGCAATGAAGATCGGAGTTGTGACAGCACCGACCGGTGCTGCGGTGCAGGATATCCGCAATATTTCTGCGAGACGTAACCCGTTTGTGCAGCTGATTTTATACCCTGCTTTAGTGCAGGGGGATGGTGCTGTAGAGAGTATTGTAAATGGAATCCATGCGTTAGATGCGCTTGGGGTGGATGTCATGATTGTCGGCAGGGGCGGTGGTTCGATTGAAGATCTGTGGGCGTTCAATGAGGAAGAGGTAGCGCGAGCCATTTTTGAGTGTGAAACTCCGGTTATTTCAGCAGTCGGTCATGAAACAGACTGGACGATCGCTGATTTTGTGGCAGATCTGCGGGCACCGACGCGTCGGCAGCAGCAGAACTTGCAGTGTTTGATTATGCGGCAGTGGAGGGAAGACTTGGCGAGATCAAAGAGCGGATGTTCTTATTGAATATGCAGCGCATCCAGCAGATGCGAAAAGAATTAGAACATGCAAAGGACAGACTTTCCTATCTGAGCCCTGAGGGGCAGCTGCGCGAAAAAAGAAAATATGCGGCAGATCTGGAAGAACAGCTAAGAAACCGCATGGAGCATATGATTGAGCTGCGCAGGCATAAGCTGGCGCTGCTTTCGGAAAGATTAGAGGGTGTGTCGCCGGTAAAAAAACTTGCCCAGGGATATTCTTATGTGACAGATGAAAACGGGCATACACTTACAGATGCAGAGGGTGTGAAAGCGGGTGACCGTGTGAAAATCCGCCTGTTAAAAGGTGCGTTAGAGGCAGAGGTGACGGAGGTTTTGCATGAGCGATGAAACAAAAAACAAGCCTGCGCTGGAAGATAATTTTGCAGAGCTTGAGGATATTTTAAAACAGATGGAACAGCCGGAGATTTCACTGGAACAGTCATTTTTGCTGTATCAGAGCGGTGTGGAAAAACTAAAAGAGTGCAATGTGATGTTAGATACCGTAGAGAAAAAGATGCAGATTTTAAATGCCAAAGGGGAACTGGAAGATTTTTAAGATGCAGACGGTGCATATGGAGGAGCAGATATGGATATCAAAGCGGAAATAGGCAGACATACAGATGAGGCAGAACAGATCATAACTTCCTATCTGCCAGAGGAAAAGGATACCAGAAAACTGTGATCGAAGCAATGAATTACAGTTTTCTTGCAGGAGGAAAAAGATTACGGCCGATTCTTATGTTAGAGACTTACCGGCTGTTTGGTGGAAAATCGAAAGTAATCGAGCCGTTTATGGCTGCAATCGAGATGATACATACATATTCACTGGTGCATGATGATCTTCCGGCGATGGACAATGATGAATACCGCCGTGGCAAAAAGACAACACATGTGGTGTATGGGGAGGCAATGGCGATCCTTGCCGGGGATGCTCTTTTGACATATGCATTTGAGACGGCGGCGAAGGCACTGGATATCGAACCACAGAATCCGGGAATTGGAAAAGCAATCCGTATTTTGTCTGCAAAAGCGGGAATTTATGGAATGGTCGGCGGACAGACAGTGGATGTTGAGTCTGAGAATACCTGTGATATGACAAAAGAAAAACTTGATTTTATCTATCGTCTCAAGACAAGTGCGCTGATCGAGGCGTCCATGATGATTGGAGCTGTTCTTGCTGGGGCGACCGGAAGTGAACAAAAGATCGTGGAAGCGGTGGCATCAAAAGTCGGCCTTGCATTCCAGATACAGGATGATATCCTCGATGTGACAAGTACGATGGAAGTGCTTGGAAAGCCGATCGGCAGTGATGAGAAGAATCACAAGAGCACCTATGTGACGTATGAAGGAATCGAGAAGGCAAAACAGGATGTTGCAGACCTTTCGGAAAAGGCGATCGCACAGATGGAGACACTGGTTGTGAAAAATGAATTCCTGACAGAATTATTGCGCTATCTGATTTCGCGTGAAAAATAATTCGCCGTTCGTCAATCATGCGAGCATGTTGACTCTCTTGCGCTCATTATATCCTGTGCAAAAACACACATGATCCAATTCGCCGTTCGTCAATCATGCAGGCATTATTGACTCTCTTGCGCTCATTATATCCTGAATAAATCGGTACAAAAAGAGAACCGGGAAACAGAGGAAGTCAGTATGATATTGGAAAAAATAAAAAAAGAAAATGATATCAAAGAACTCTCAGAGGAAGAGTTAGAGATATTAGCGGATGAGATCCGTGAATTTTTAATTCAGAAAATATCGGTTACCGGTGGACACCTGGCGTCAAATCTGGGTGTGGTGGAGCTTACCATGGCGCTTCATCTGTTTTTGGATCTGCCAAAGGACAAACTGATCTGGGATGTTGGTCATCAGTCCTACACACATAAACTGTTAACCGGAAGAAGAGAAAACTTTGATACACTCCGCAAATATGGCGGGATGAGCGGTTTTCCGAAACGAAAAGAAAGCGACTGTGACTGCTTTGATACGGGACACAGTTCCACCTCGATTTCTGCCGGATTAGGCTATGCACATGCCAGAGAGATCGCGGGCGAGGATTATAAGGTCGTATCTGTGATCGGGGACGGTGCGCTGACTGGCGGCATGGCATTTGAAGCTCTGAATAATGCGGCACAGTTAAAATCTAATTTTATTATTGTGCTGAATGATAACAATATGTCTATTTCTGAAAATGTCGGTGGACTCTCGACATATTTGTCCGGTTTTCGGACGGCAGATGCCTATCTGGATCTGAAAATGGGCGTGATGAATTCGCTAAACAAGATTCCGGTTTACGGCAATAAAATGGTAGAGCGGATCCGTAAGACGAAGAGTGGAATCAAACAGCTGTTTATTCCGGGCATGCTTTTTGAAGAGATGGGCATCATTTATTTAGGACCGGTTGATGGCAGTGATATGAAGGGAATCTTAAGACTGCTGAAAGAAGCGTCGAATATTGAAGGCCCGGTCATGGTACATGTTTTAACACACAAAGGTGCAGGATATCTGCCTGCCGAGCGCCATCCGGCAAGATTTCATGGTACGGAGCCGTTTGATATTGAGACCGGATTGCCAAGCAAACCGAGAGTGAAAGCAAACTACACGGATATTTTTTCAACTGTGATGCGCAAGCTTGGTGACCGTGATGAAAAGTGGTAGCAATCACAGCGGCTATGACGGATGGTACGGGACTCAAACGTTTTCATAATATGTTCCCGGGTCGTTTCTTTGATGTTGGAATTGCGGAGGAACATGCAGTTACGTTTGCGGCAGGACTTGCGGCGGCAGGGTTAAAACCGATATTTGCGGTATATTCATCTTTCCTGCAGCGTGCATATGACCAGATCCTGCATGATGTGTGTATTCAGAATCTGCCGGTTGTTTTTGCAATCGACAGGGCAGGACTTGTCGGCAGTGACGGAGAGACACACCAGGGTATTTTCGATATATCCTATCTGTCTACGATTCCGAACATGACGATCATGGCACCGAAAAATAAATGGGAGCTTTCCGATATGATCAAGTATGCCGTCGATTTTCCGACACCGATCGCAGTGCGGTATCCGCGTGGGGAAGCGTATGACGGGTTGAAAGAATACAGGCAGCCGATTTCCGTCGGCAAGAGTGAATGGATCTATCGTGAATCAGAGATTGCACTGGTTGCGTTAGGATCGATGGTTAAGACGGCTGAAAAAGTGCATGCGGCATTAAGGAAGAAGGCATTCCTGCAAGTCTTATCAATTCCCGTTTTGCAAAGCCGTTAGACACACAGATGTTAATGGAGGCTGCATCGAAACATACACTGGTCGTTACCATGGAAGAGAATGTCATAAATGGTGGCTTCGGGGAGCATATCACCCGTTTTTATAACGAACAGGGAATCTATGTGAATGTACTTAATATAGCAATCCCTGATGAGTATGTGGAGCATGGAAATGTGGATATTCTATACCACGAAGTCGGTATTGATGCGGATACCATATTAAAACGGATCAAAGAGGTTTATCATCCATTATAAGGCAGAAAGGATACAGATTCATTGAAAGAAAGATTGGATTTATTGTTGGTAAACAGAGGACTGGCACCGTCCAGGGAAAAAGCAAAAACGATGATCATGGAAGGCAATGTGTTCGTGGAAAATGAGCGCGAGGACAAGGCAGGTTCCATGTTTGATACAGAGGCAAAGATCGAGATAAAGGGAAATACGCTGAAATATGTAAGCAGAGGCGGATTGAAGCTTGAAAAAGCGATGACGCATTTCGATATAGAATTAAATGACAAAGTCTGTATGGATATCGGGGCATCGACCGGAGGATTTACAGACTGTATGCTCCAGAACGGCGCAAAAAAAGTGTATTCTGTCGATGTCGGATACGGTCAGTTTGCATGGAAGCTAAGACAGGATCCGCGGGTGGTCTGCATGGAAAAGACGAACATCCGTTATGTGACACCACAGGATATCGATGATGTATTAGATTTTGCATCTGTTGACGTTTCATTTATCTCATTGACGAAGGTGCTTGGCCCGGCAAGAGAACTGTTGGCAGATGGCGGTGAAATGGTGTGCCTGATCAAGCCACAGTTTGAGGCGGGAAGAGAAAAAGTAGGGAAAAAAGGTGTTGTGCGCGATAAATCCGTACATGAGGAAGTAATTGATAAGGTCGTATCATTCGCACTTTCAATCGGATTTTCCGTGCTTCACCTGGAATATTCGCCGATCAAGGGACCTGAGGGCAATATTGAGTATCTGGTGCATCTGAAAAAAGAGGCAGAGGCAGAACAGGCAGGCGTGAAGAATCTGTCGATGTACAAAAAGTGGTAGATGCGGCACATGGAGAACTGGACAAATAAATGAAAAATTTTCTGATTATCACAAACTATTATAAGGATTCTGAGGCGAGGCTGACCAATCACATTAAAGAATACATTGAGAAAAAGGGTGGTTCCTGCAGCACTTTTTTTCAGCAATGGGGAGACACCGGGTGAGGCGGCTCCGCACAGGGAAGATATCCCTGAAAATACACAGGGAGTTTTGGTGCTCGGTGGAGACGGTACGTTGATCCGTGCCGCAGCAGCTTTGGTAAAGAGCAGACTGCCGCTGATCGGTGTCAATTTAGGGACACTGGGATATCTGTGTGAGTTGGAGGAAAAAGACGTATTTGCAGCAGTTGACAAGCTCATGAAAGACGACTACATGGTCGAAGAGCGGATGATGCTTGGCGGATACGGGATCAAGGGTGGTGAGATACTGCCTGCGGATATCGCACTTAATGATGTGGTAATTCACAGAACCGGGGCACTTTCGGTGGTAAATCTGATCGTCTATGTCAATGGTGAATATCTGAATACGTTCCGCGCAGATGGAATCATTATATCGACACCAACCGGATCTACAGGATATAATATGTCGGCGGGAGGTCCGATCGTGGACCCGAAGGCACAGATGATGCTGATCACGCCGATCAATGATCATAACTTAAGCTCAAAAAGTATCGTGATCAGTGCAGATGAGGAGGTTACCGTAGAACTTGGAAAGCGTCGCTCCCAGAAAGACGAGATGGTGGAAGTCAGTTTTGACGGAGACAGCAAAGTTCGTTTGGAAGTGGGCGATCGTTTTGTGGTGCGCAGGCGGAAGATACGGCAAAGATCTGTAAATTGAGCAGTGAAAGTTTCCTTGAAATATTGCGCAGGAAGATGAGCGCTTATACATAATAGTGGATTTATCTTTAGAACAGGAGAAAGTATGAAAACAAAGAGACAGGCAAAAATACTTGAACTGATAAAAAAGAATAACATCGAAACACAGGAAGAATTATCGGATTATTTAGAGAGGGAAGGATATCAGGTAACGCAGGCAACGGTTTCGAGGGATATTCGGGAATTGAAGCTGACAAAGGTGGCAGTCAACGGGGGCAGGCAGAAATATGTTGCACTGATGGAGGCAAGCGAAGATCTGTCTGAAAAATATACCAGAGTGTTCCGCGATGGATTTGTTTCCATGGATATGGCACAGAATATCCTTGTTATCAAGACGGTATCAGGAATGGCAATGGCGGTGGCTGCGGCACTTGATGCCATGCACCTGCATGAAGTTGTGGGATGTATTGCCGGGATGATACGATCATGTGTGCAGTCAGAAGTGTACAGGAAACTGTTGAAGTTATGGGACGGCTGCGCAAAATTGTAGAAGAATAACAGACTGTCAGAAAAGAGGAGATACTTCCGGGAGAGAATGCGCGGGAATGCGCAGGAAGGAGATTCTATGTTACAAAATCTGCATGTGAAAAATTTAGCACTGATTGATGAGTCGGAGGTCGATTTTGCCGGGGGATTAAATATCCTGTCCGGTGAGACCGGTGCCGGAAAGTCCATTATCATTGGATCAATCAATCTTGCACTTGGAGGCAAGGTTCAGAAAGAAATGCTGCGTGACCCGGAAAAACCAGCGCTGGTGGAACTCATTTTTTCTGTTACCGAAAAGCAGAAACAGGTGTTAAAGCAGCTTGATGTGGAGACTGAGGATGATGAGGTCATCTTAAGCCGCAGGATCACGGGTGGACGCGGTGTCTCGAAGGTCAATGGCGAGAGTGTGCCTGCTTCAAAAGTAAAAGAAATTGCTTCGGTTTTGATCGACATTCACGGACAACATGAGCATCAGTCACTTTTGTCGAAGAAAAAGCATTTAGAGATCCTTGACAGTTATGCAAAGGGAGAGATCGAGCAGCCGAAAAAGGAGCTTGCAGAGGCATATAAGGACTATAAGAAACTTGTGTCAGAGTTAAACGATGCGGACGTGGATGAGGAAGAACGCTTAAGGGAAGTTTCGTTTTTGGAATATGAAGTCGGTGAGATTGAAGAGGCCGGACTTACTGTGGGAGAAGATGAGGAATTAGAGACACAGTATAAGCGTTTCATCAATGGGAAAAAAATTGTGGAAGCACTCAATCAGGCGTATCAGTATACCGGAGGGATGGATCAGGCATCAGAGCTGACCGGACGTGCGCTAAGGGAACTTTCAGGCGTATCAGTGTATGATGAGAAAATTGCTGATATGGAAGAAACGCTTACGCAGATCGACAATCTGCTAGGTGACTTTAACCGGGAGATTGCAGATTATCTGGATGATACAGATTTTGACGAGGAGACATTTTACCATCTGGAAAAACGTCTGGATGAGATCAATCACTTAAAGTCAAAATATGGAAGTTCTATTGAGGAAATATTAAGTGCATGCGAAGCGAAACAGGAACGGCTGCTCCGGTTAAAAGATTATGATACTTATCTGGCTGATTTAAAAGAAAAAGTAAAAAACGCGGAGAAAAAACTGCAGAAAAGCTGTGAAAAAGTGTCCGATATCCGCAAAAAATATGCAGAAAAACTGGTTATTGCAGTGACGGAAGCATTGAAAGATCTGAACTTTTTAGATGTTGTATTTGAAATGCGGTTTGACGTGCTGTCAAATTACACAGCAAACGGATACGACGATGCGGAGTTTATGATCTCGACGAATCCGGGAGACCGGTACGCCCGCTTGGAAAGGTGGCATCCGGGGGAGAACTTTCAAGAATTATGCTTGCGATAAAAACAGTGCTTGCCGATCAGGACGAGGTGGAGACGCTGATCTTTGATGAGATCGACAGTGGAATCAGCGGACGCACGGCACAGATGGTTTCCGAGAAAATGAATCTTTTAGGACGTACACACCAGATCATCTGTATCACACATCTGCCGCAGATCGCTGCGATGGCGGATGCACATTATCTGATTGAGAAGCTGTCTCAAACGGCGCAACCGTCTCAAAGATCAGACGGCTTGATACGGCAGAAACCGTGGACGAACTGTCCCGTATGCTTGGCGGTGTTGAAATCACGGATAAGGTAAGAGAAAGTGCGCGGGAAATGAAAGAACTTGCCGCAAAAAAAGAAAAAAATAAAAATTCCAAAAAAAGGCCGGTGTGTCAGGAAGTGGCAGGGCAGTTTGGATAAATAACAGCGTGAAAAAGAAAAAAGCACATATAATAAAAAGGGGATATCGAAACAGGATATCTTCTTTTTGCGAAAGATGGGGAAAACAGGAGAGAGAGAATGAAAAAGATAAGTGCTTATTACAGAATTATACAAAATTTTACCTGTATGGGATTCTTTTTTACGTTGATTTTTGCGGTAAAATCGTTTGAGAATGCTGTGCCGGATGAGATATATGTGAGAGCGGGAGAAACGGTATCTTATGATTTTGATGTTCCGGTCAGTGTTGTGCTAAAGCAGGACAGTACGGAGGTATTTGAATATCTGACAAAAGATTCACCGCTTACGTATTGTGTAAATTGCAGATTATTTGGAATTTTTCCCGTTAAAGATATCACGGTTATGCTGGTGGAACCGGAAACGGTTTATGCCAGTGGAATGCCGGTTGGAATTTATGCGAAAACAAAAGGAGTACTTGTGATCGGGAATGGGGAAGTGGAGAGGGTAGATGGACGGGAGGTAAAGCCGTCAGAAAATCTTGTAAAAAGCGGAGATTATATTGTCAGTGTCAATGGGATGGCAGTCAGCGAGAAAGAAGACCTTGCTGCAGCAGTGAACGAAGCCGGAGGAGGAAAAGATATTCTTGGAATCATGCGTGGCGAGGAATATATTGAGGTTTCCCTGGATCCGGTAAAGAGTGTCAGTGGAAAATATATGCTTGGTGTCTGGGTGAGGGACGACCTTGCGGGAGTAGGAACACTTACTTATTACAAAGCAGATGGAACCTATGCAGCACTTGGACATGCAGTGAGTGACAGCGATACCGGAACGATCATGAGTATGGCGGAAGGGTATCTTTATCATACAGATATTGTAGGCATAAAGAAAGGAAAGTCAGGCACTCCGGGAGAACTTTCCGGTATTATTCAATACGGAGACAGTACAAGAATAGGTTCGATCATGCAAAACACCGGTCTTGGGATTCATGGAGTCTTAAACGGAAACTTAAAGTGGTTAGAAACCGGGGAGTGTTATGAGGTGCGTTATAAACAGGATATCAGGACCGGAAGTGCGTTTATTGTATCGTCTGTTTCCGGGGAGAGTAAAAAATATGAAGTGATGGTGGAAAGTGTTGATTACAGCGGAAAAGAGGAAAATAAAGGAATCCTGATCCGGGTTACAGACCCTGAACTTTTAGAGCTGACAGGCGGGATCGTACAGGGAATGAGCGGCAGTCCGATCATACAGGACGGGAAACTGATCGGGGCCGTTACACATGTGCTCGTCAATGATCCGACCAGGGGTTATGGGATATTCATTGAGAAAATGCTTTAACATCACAGGCAAATATGGTATTATGAAACAAAAAGTGACAGTTTTTGTAAATGGGTGGCATATGCATACAGAGAGTGAAATAGAGAAATTAGCGGCGGAATATATGGAGGAAGGCCGGACAGCCTTTTTTTCAAAAGAGTTAAATAAGGCGGCAACTTTAACGCAGAATGCAATCGATATCTATCGGATGGAAAAAAATTATGAACAGTATGCATTTGCGCAGAATATGATGGGTGTCATCTATGTGTCGCTTGGAAATGAATCGGCTGCAATGGATTGTTATTTAGAAGTGTTAGAGTGTTCAAAAAGACATGGAATAACATCCGTTCTGGCATTGGCGTATAATAACATAGGTTCCAGATATCAGGAGTTACGGCAGCACCAAAAGGCGATTGGATATTTTGAAAGGTCTGCAGATGAACTTGAAAAAGTGACAGACACAGAGAATGAGAATTTTCAGATCAGGTATCTGATTACACACATGAATCTCATGAAGTCCTATGGGGAACTTGACCGGCTTGACGATGCACGCAAGGAACTTCTTAAATTAGAAAAATGCAGCCAGGGTATTGTGAATGAAATGTATCGTTACTCTTATCTGACATTGAAATCAAGACTTTACTGGAACATTGGGGAAAAAGAATATGTGTATGAGCATTTGGATGAATTGATAAAGGGTGGAATTGATGATTCAAATGCAGCAGATTATATTGAAGATGTAAGTGACTTGTGCGGCCTGCTGAAAGATATGCAGGAGTTTGACAAGTGGAAAAGAGTGATTCTGGCATTTGAGCAGCATGCAAAGAAACAGAACAGCATTTATTATGAAATGATTCTCAATGAAATGTGGCTGGATTACTATAAGGAGCTTGGGGACAACGAGCAGTATGTAAAGCTCTGCATTCACTATGTAGATGTGGCTCAGCAGCAGAAAAAAGCAGACAATGAGGAACGTGCATGTGCGATCGACTTAAAGATTGAACTTCAGGAAAAGGAAGAACAACGCAGACATGCGGAGATACGTTCCAATCAGGATGCACTGACAGGTCTGGGCAACCGTTATATGTTAGAGAAAGACGCTGTGGATGTGATTGAACATGCAATAAAAACAGGCGAAAAGATTGCTGTCGGAGTGATTGATATCGATTGTTTTAAACAGCATAATGATACATATGGGCATATTCAGGGGGATCGTTGTCTTCAGCATGTTGCTGATGTTTTGAAGAATGCCGTGGAAAAACGTGGGAAAGCATACAGATTTGGCGGAGACGAGTTTGTTCTGCTCATCCAGAACGGGGAAGAAAATACGATCACTTCCATTGCAGAAACGATAAAAAAAGAACTGCAGCAGCTGCATATAGAGGATAAGGATTCTGGCAGACAGGCAGCCGTCACGATTTCACAGGGATATGCAAGTTTCCTGCCAAGCAGACAGGAAAGCAGAAATAGTCTGATTGAACATGCGGATAAAGCATTGTATGAAGTAAAAGAAAACGGAAGGGATGGATTTCGTATTATTGTAGAATAATTCATAATTTATGTAAATTTTTGCGCTTGACGACTACATTCGACAAAATAATTTGAGTGAAAATAAGTATCATCAATTTACAAATAATTTATGATAATAGAAAGTTCGCGAGGCGCACTTTCTATTGTTTTGTCACAGGAGGGCTTGAAATGGAAAAATTAAGTGTAGCAATTGCTGATGATAATGAGATAATGTTACAGTTATTAGGGGATATTATCGAAAGTGATGATGAGTTGAATGTGGTAGGAACAGCAAAAGACGGTGAGGAAGCTTATCGTGTGATAAAAACAAAAGAGCCGGATATCGTGCTGCTTGACATAGTAATGCCAAAGTTAGACGGACTTGGGTACTTAGCCGTGTGAACAAGGATAAAACGATCAAAAAACACCCGGCATTTATCATGATCAGTGCAATCGGACAAGATCGTATCACGGAAGATGCGATCAACATGGGGGCATCGTATTACATTATGAAACCATTTGATAATGATATGATCATTGACCGGATCAAACGGATCAAAAACCGCAGTGTGCCCGGAATGGAAAAACGTAAGATAAATGCATATGAAAAGGCAGAGCCGGTCAGCGAGCGCAGTCTTGAAGCGGATGTGACGGAGATCATCCATGAGATCGGTGTTCCGGCACATATCAAAGGATATCAGTACTTAAGGGATGCCATTGTTATGTCCGTGAATGATATGGAGATGTTAAATTCCATCACAAAGATCCTATACCCGACGATTGCAAAGAAATACCAGACAACATCAAGCAGAGTGGAGAGAGCGATCCGTCACGCGATCGAGGTAGCATGGAGCAGGGGAAAGATGGATACGATCGATGAGATGTTCGGTTATACGATCCACAATGGAAAAGGAAAGCCGACCAACTCAGAATTTATCGCGCTGATCACAGACCGTATTCGTCTGGAACATAAAATGTATTAATACTTTTCAGAAAAGTAAAAAAGAGTTATAATATTCTTTAGATTTTCAAAAGTTTATAGAAGAATAAATTTTTGGGGCTGGAGGGTTTATGACATGAAAAAAATATTATTTGCGGCTTCAGAAGCTGTGCCTTTTATGAAAACCGGAGGACTTGCAGATGTAACAGGCTCATTGCCAAAATATTTTGACAAGAAGAATTATGACGTGAGGGTCATTCTTCCAAAATATGTCTGCATGGAAGAACGGTGGAAAGGACAGCTTCATTTTTTATGCCATTTTTATGTGAATTTAAGCTGGAGGAAACAATACGTTGGGATTTTTGAAACAACGTATGATGGAATTACTTACTATCTGGTCGACAATGAATTTTATTTTGCGGGAAATGCACCGTACAACAATATTTATGAGGACGTGGAGAAGTTCGCATTCTTTTCAAAAGCAGTGTTAGAGGCATTGCCGTATCTTGATTTCTGTCCGGATATCATCCACTGTCATGACTGGCAGACGGGACTGCTTCCGGTATTTTTGCGTACTTTATATGGAGATGAGGAATACTATACGGGTATAAAGACGGTATTTCCATCCATAATCTGAAATTTCAGGGAAGATGGAACTGCCTGCAGTTATGGATATTACCGGACTGCCGGAACAGATTTTTACCTCAGATAAGTTAGAGTCTTACGGTGAGGCGAATTACTTAAAAGGCGGTGTGGTCTATGCAGATGCAGTCACCACAGTCAGTCCGACTTATGCCTATGAGATCACGACACCAGAGGGCGGTGAAGGATTAGAAGGACTTATGTATGCGTGCAGGGATAAACTTTCCGGTATTTTAAATGGCCTGGATTATACAGAATATGATCCACAGAAAGATGTCTATCTGCCAATCATTATAACGAGGTGAATTATAAGGAAGGAAAGGCACTCAACAAAACACGTCTGCAAAAAAATGTGTCTCTTCCGGTAGACGGGGACGTATTTCTGATCGGTATGGTATCGCGTATGACAGACCAGAAAGGGTTTGATCTGATCGCATATATCATGGATGAACTGCTCAGTACCGAGCGTGTCCAGTTTGTTGTGGCAGGAACCGGAGAGGCACGATATCAGGATATGCTGTCTTACTTTGCGGGAAAATATCCGGATAAGATGAAGGTACATATCGGCTATTCAGAGGAACTTGCCCATCAGATTTATGCCTCCTGTGATGCATTTTTGATGCCGTCTTTGTTTGAGCCTTGTGGTTTAAGCCAGCTGATGAGCCTTCGTTATGGCACGGTTCCGATCGTGCGTGAAACGGGTGGTCTTAAGGATACCGTCATTCCGTATAATGAATATACGAAAGAGGGAACCGGATTCTCCTTTGCAAATTATAATGCGCATGAGATGTTAGCGACGATCCGTTATGCGTTATCCGTATTTTACCAGCATAAAAATGACTGGGATATACTGATAAAACACGGTATGAGTCAGGATTTCTCCTGGAACGCATCGGTGGCAGAATATGAAAAGTTGTACGACAGTCTGATGACAAAGTTTACATGGTAATACGGTCACTTTTTTGAAAAATAATTTACATGGTAATACGGCTGCTTTCCCTTGAATAATAATATACATGGTCGGAGAGAATATCCTCTGTGGAAAGCTGTGTGGCATTGACTTCCTGAACCATTTCCGAGAGTTCCCGATAGGACTGCTGACGGGTATCTGCGGGACTGTTTGCGGAGGATAGCAGAGGATCGGCCGGTGTGGCAAAAGAATTGACGGGAATGATGAGAACTTCGTGGATGCTGCTTGGAAGGATATAAAGATCACTTCTTAAGTGCTCTGCGAAGTTTTTTTAGCAGATCCTGATACAGGATACATGCAGAGCCGTTTAATTTTGTATGATTAGACAGCACATACATCGGAAAAGGTGCCGGTGGAGCAAGGATGGCGGAGCTGTCGTCATCGGAAAGAAGTTCTTTTAGCACGTCGCTCATATTGCGAAGCTCATAATGCTGGAGATCCGGTGTGTTTTTGCATGCAAGTGCATACAGGTCATCTTTTGTGATATTCCAGAAGGAAAGATGATGGTTATGGATCAGGATCGTGGCAGAGCTGCCAGAGGCTGACGGAGAGCAGGAAATCTTTTCTTCTGAAAATGACTGGCTGATATCGTCCGGATCAATGCCGATCAGACAGTTGAATACGATCGCCAAATCAAGAAAACGAAAATGGGGAACATCTGTTAACAGCGCCTTGTTGCGCTCGTAATTGATCAGCTTAAAGATAATGCGGGACTGAACCTTCTCATAGCATGTGAAAAAGGAAATATCAACACTGTGGGCGGGTTTGTTCTGCTGATAAATGTCCCTGATCTCGGTGCAGATATCAGAAATGGGCCGGCCGTTTTCATATGCATGAAAATAGTCATTCAGATAAATGGTCGGTGAGATATTGCAGCCCGGAGTTAAAACGGTCAGACCGTCTAAGTGGGTATTGTTATTTTTTAAAATGTCCTGCAGGATAATGGAAACGTCAGAACCAAATGCGTCCTGTAAAGATTGTCTGATCTGCTGTTTAAATGTCTGATATGTCATAAAGACCTCCTGTAAATACGAATCTATCCACGATAAATCCGCGGTGCAGGAGAAGATATTACTGTTTCTAAAATGGGGAAAGTCCACGCAAAACACTGCGTGGACTTACTATAACACATGCATACTACAAATGCAAGAAAAATTATTCGGATTTTAATTTTTTCCAGAGATAGCTGTAAAGCGAAGTTGTGGATTCATCAAACTGTTTTGTACACGGTACAGTTATCCAGTGTTTCCTGTGGCGGGAAAATGGTGGTATCACTCAGAGTCTCATCGTCAAGTGCATCAATCACAGCAAGGTTTGGTGTGGCATAGCAGACATAATCAAAATTTTTCATGGCAACGTCCTCACGGCATAGGAAATCGAGAAATTTTTCAGCATTTTCCTGATTTTTACAGCTCTTTGGAATGAACCAGGAATCGATCCAGAGGTTGGAACCTTCTTTTGGAACCGTATAGGAGAGGTCATCATTTAATTCCATCGCAGTGGCTGCTTCCCCGGAATAAGCTAATGCCATTGCCGCATTTCCGGCAGCTATTTCATCGGAAGTCTCATCCACATAATAGGCGTACACAAGAGGTTTTTGTTTGATCAGAAGATCAACGGCATTATTCAGTTCGGTCTTGTTTTCTGTATTGATGTCATAATTTAACAGGCGAAGAGCCGGGACAAACGAATCACGGACAGAATTCTGCATAATGATGGAATCTTTGTAGTGTTCATCCCACAGGATATTCCAGGAGGACACCTCATCATCTGTGACCATCGTGGTATTGTAGAGGATGCCGAGCGTTCCGTAAAAATAGGGCATGGAGTAAGAGGCATCCGGGTCAAAGATCCTTGCCGCATCGATGATCGACGGATCAATATTTTGGTAATTCGAAAAACTGCTAAAGTCGATCTTATTTACTTCGCCCTCCGAGATCAGACGTTCTACCATATAGTCGGAAGTGCAGATTAAGTCATAACCGATCGAACCGGCTTTATATTTCGTATACATTTCCTCCGGCTTTCATATTCTTCTAATTTAACATGGATGCCGGTTTCCTGTTCAAACAGTTTTAAAACAGAACTGTCCATATATTTTCCATAATTTAAAACGACCAGCGAATTATCGTCAGCGGTATTTTTTGTTCCACAGCCTGCGGCAAAAAAAGCGCCGAGAAGTAAAAGCGGAAAAACAATATATTTTTTCATGATATCCTCACGATCTGCCGGATAATACGGCGTATCTGTAATTACTGGCTGTTCTTAGACGATCTGCGGTTCATGACAAGCAGCAGCAGAAATGCGGCAAAAAACAGCAGTGTAGAAAGTGCATAAAGCTCCGGACGTACACCTTTTCGAAGTTCTGTGTAGAGCATGGTCGAAAGTGTGTTCACACCGGCACCCTTGGTAAAAAAGGTGATGGAAAAATCATCCAGGGACATGGTGACAGCCATTAAGAATCCGGAAAACACACCGGATTTGATATCCGGCCAGGTCACTTTATAAAAGGCATAAAGCGGGGAGCACCAAGATCTAAGGCCGCTTCATAGGTGTTCCGGTTTACCTGCTTTAATTTTGGAAGTACATTTAAAATCACATACGGGATATCAAATGTAATGTGTGCAATGAGCACCGTTACAAAGCCCAGATTTAAAAATTTTACAAAAAGCAGCATGAGTGATATTCCGGTCACGATATCCGCGTTTAACAGCGGGATGTTGGTTGCACCGAGCATCAGTGTGGTGCCACGTTTTTTCATCGCACTGATGCCGATGGCAGCGAGTGTGCCGATCAGCGTGGAGAGTACTGCGGCGCAAAGTGTGATCTGCAGCGTCATGATCAGTGCGTTCATGATCGTTTTGTCTGTAAAACAGGAGCGTACCATTTTAAAGTAAATCCGCCCCATACGACTCTTGATTTGGAATTGTTAAAGGAAAGAACGACCAAAACAAGAATCGGAAGATATAAAAATAAAAAGATGACCGCAAGATAAATGCGGGATGCAGCCTTCTTTACCATACAGCAGTTCCTCCCTGATCTTTATCAAAAATATTCATGACCGCCATACTTGCGATGACGAAAATCATAAGTACAACGGAAAGTCCGGAGCCCAAATTCCAGTTGCTTCCCTGCATAAATTCCTGTTCAATGACATTTCCGATCAAAAGCACTTTACCACCGCCGAGCAGATCGGAGATCACGAAAGAGGTAAGAGCCGGAACGAAAACCATGACGATTCCGCTGATCACGCCGGAGAGTGTCAGCGGAAAGATAATGCGGATCAGTACGATCCTTGAATTTGCACCCAGGTCTTTTGCAGCTTCGATAACGTCCGGTTTGATGCGCGCTATGGAGTTATAGATGGGCAGGATCATAAATGGCAGAAAGTCATATACCATGCCGAATACAACGGCGGTCGGTGTATTTAACATTTTCACCGGGCCAAAGCCAAAGAGACCAAACAGTGCGTTTACGATACCGTTGTTGGAGAGTAAAAGCCGCCAGGCAAGGATACGCAGCATAAAATTCATCCACATCGGAAGTACAAATAAAAATACGACAAAACTCTGATGCTTAAAATGAAAACTGTTTAAGATCATGCAAGCGGATAGGCAAGCAGCAGACAGACTACTGTACAGAAAAATCCGAGCTTTAAGGAAAGCAGAATGGATTTTACATGTACCGGGTCTGCAATCGCTGCGATATTGTCCCAGGTAAAAGCACCCGAAGTATTTGTAAACGCATAATATAAGATAATAACGATCGGCAGCAGATAAATCCGATTATCCATACCAGATAAGGTCCTGCTAAAAGCTGTCTGCCTAATTTACGCATCGATCTCCACGGCCTCCTCATCCTCAGATTCCGGTTTGTTCATGATCTGGATGTTAAACGGGATCACGTTGATGCCGACATGCGTGCCCACCGGATACATTTTTGTGGTGTGAACCAGCCATTCATAGCCGTTTGCCATAATGCTGATCTCATAGTGTACACCCTTAAAGATGATGGATACGATGTCACCATCCATAAAACCGGCACCAGGCTCTGTGATCTCGACATCCTCCGGACGGATTACAACATCGACCGGCGTATTACAGCCGAATCCCTCGTCGACACATGGGATCTTCACACCTAAGATCTCCACAACTTTATCCTGGATCATGGTTCCGTTTATGATGTTGCTGTCACCGATAAAGTCGGCAACAAATGCATTGACAGGCTCATTGTAGATCATCTCAGGTGTACCGATCTGCTGGATGTACCCCTGGTTCATGACAACGATCGTATCGGATATGGTAAGTGCTTCTTCCTGATCATGGGTAACGAATACGAACGTGATGCCAAGCTCATTTTTCAGGCGGATCAGCTCGTACTGCATGTCCTGGCGGAGCTTTAAGTCGAGGGCACCGAGCGGTTCGTCTAAAAGGAGAACTTTCGGTTCATTTACAATGGCGCGCGCGATCGCGATACGCTGCTGCTGGCCGCCGCTCAAAGAATCAATAGAGCGGTTCTCAAAACCTTCCAGATTCACTAATTTCAGCGCATAACGGATTTTATCATTGATATATTCTTTGCTTTTTTTTCTTGATCCGCAGACCAAATGCGATATTTTCCGCGATTGACATATGCGGGAAAAGGGCATATTTCTGGAAAACAGTATTTAAGTTACGCTCGTTTGGCGGCAGGGACGTGATATCTTTGCCGTCAAAGACAACGCTTCCTGCATCCGGAGCCTCAAAACCGCCGATGATGCGGAGGGTGGTTGTCTTTCCACAGCCGGAAGGGCCGAGGAGTGTGATAAATTCATTTTCGCGGATATATAAATTTAAGTCATCTAATACGACGTGATCGCCGTAGGATTTTGAAATACCTGTCAGATTGATTAATTTTTTGCTCATTTGTGTTCAAAACGCTTCTTAATATAGTAAAAAACGTTATTCCTTTCTAAATGGTATGTAAAATACAGATTAAAAACTTGGAGGTGTGGAAACCCAGATCAGGATGGCATCACGGTTGCCGTTATTTTCCAGCCGATGTTTTTTCCCCGCCTGGAAATAGAAAGATTCGCCTGCCCGGACAGTATAAGTTCTTCCACCGTAAAAAACACGCACGGTTCCTTTTAATACATAGCCGAATTCTTCGCCTGCATGTGGCAGATGCGTGTCGGAGGAACCACCGGGTTTTAAAGTAAGGCGCACCGGCTCCATGCTGTTCTTCTGGGCATTTGGTATGATCCATTCGATCATTTTATTTCCATCTTCGCTGATTTTTTCAAAATAATCATCTTTTTCAAATACGATCTGTTCCGGTTCTTCGTCCGTAAAAAATTCGGCAGGAGTTGTGCCGAGACATTGTATGATGTCAAGCAGTGTGCCGATGGACGGAGAGTTCTGGTTGCGTTCCAGCTGGGAAATAAATCCCTTGGTCAGTTCAGAGCGGTCAGCAAGTTCCTGCTGTGTCAGACCGTACTGGATACGAAGCTCTTTCATACGCTTTCCGATATCCATGCGAACCTCCATTCTTGCGTGTGAAAAATGTTATTTTTCAGACTAATCTCCATTCTGCAATTTTTGGTAACTGTAAAAATATATGTTTTGTTTACAATAAGTAAACAAGACTATTTTATGCATTTTATAGGAAAAGTCAATAGAAAATAAGCTTTAAAAAAATATAAAAAAAGGTCTTGCTTTTTTTATATAAATTATATATAATGAATAAGTGTGGCGTGAGTCGAAAGACAACACACCTCAGATTGCCAATATGGCTCAGTTGGTAGAGCAACGCATTCGTAATGCGTAGGTCTCGGTTCGAGTCCGACTATTGGCTTATGGATTCCGGAATGCCGGATGGATGAGAGAGCAAGTGGTTCCTGAAAAGTTCCGCTTGCTTTTTTCGTTCGCAGGAAATTGCGTTCTATAACAGGATTTTTCCTGTATCAGGATATGAAAGGATACGGTATTATGGCAGAAGCAAAAAATACAATTTTAATTGGAATTGCAGGGGGAACAGGAAGCGGAAAGACGACGTTGGCAGATAAAGTGGTTGACAGCTTCGGACGTGATGAAGTCAGTATTCTTCGCCATGATAATTATTACAAACGCCATGACGAGATGAACTATGAGGATCGCTCAAAGTTAAATTATGATCACCCGGATGCGTTTGATACAGAACTTTTATGTGAACATATCAAGGAGCTGAAAAAAGGAAAGGCGATTCAGATGCCGGTCTATGATTATACGATCCACAATCGTTCCGATAAGACGATCCTAGTGGAACCTGCACCGGTCATTGTATTAGAGGGTATTTTGATCTTTGCAGAGCCGAGTCTCTGTGAACTGATGGATATCCGTGTGTTTGTAGACACCGATGCGGATGTCCGTATTCTGCGCAGAATCGTAAGAGACGTAAAAGATCGTGGACGTTCGTTAGACAGTGTCATAAATCAGTATTTAACGACGGTAAAACCGATGCATGAGCAGTTTGTGGAGCCGAGCAAACGGCGTGCAGACATCATTATCCCGGAAGGCGGGGAAAATGCAGTTGCGTTGGAGATGCTGATCCAGAGAGTAAGAAAACATTTAGAGGAAGCATAGAGCTAAGAGGTCAAATGAGAGACTGACGGCATATATAATGCTGTAAAAATCGCACCAGGACGGGATGAAAATCCGCTTTGGTGCGATTTTTTGCCACCCCGAATCTTCATAGGAAACTACGTCCTGTGATCAAAAAGTCCTCAGGGCAGACCGTCTTTTAATAGAGAAAGGATTTAGGTACAGCATCTGCCATGGCTTTGTAGCCGGCACCACTCGGATGCAGATGATCGCCGCTGTCATAGCCGGCTTTGAATGCTGCAGGATGATCAGGATCCTGTACTGCGAGGTCGAAGTCGATACATCCCTCAAAACCGTCCGTCAGGCGGATCCATTCATTCACCTGATTTTTTAACTCTTCACGGAAAGGTGCATAGGTGCGCCAGTCTTCGATTGGAAGCAGTGTTCCGATATAAACAGATAATCCAGGCATGTGCCTGATCAACGTACCATTGAGACCGTCTATGAGCTCTTCTGCAGTTGGAAGATCACTCATGGGGCGGAATGGATTGATGTCGCATCCGACCGGGTGAATGATGTCATTGATCCCCTGCTGGATAATGATGGTGTCTGCGCCGGAAGTTGGTATTTCATGTGAAAAACGGTTACTTCCCTTTAAACCGTACGAATCATAGGTAATACAGTCATACTGGCGGAGAATTCTGGTACCGCTCGCAGCACGGCGTATAACGGAAGTATGTTTTTTCCCTTCCCGTAACAGCCGGAGCATCAGTTCGTCCGGCCATGCCTGCGCGGTGATGGAGTCGCCATAGCAGATCACGGCATGATTGTCCGGAGATGTCAAAATATCAATGTTACTCAGAAAATAAAACCAGTTTGTCGTTTTGCTTGTATCAAGGGGAAGCCTGCCGGCAGAAGTCTGATCTCCCAGTGAAAAAATCCTTTTGAGAGAGGGCCTGTGATCAGAACTGCTGACTGCATCAGGGTAAAATCCGCAAAATAAAGGTTGACACAGAGAGTCTGGCCTGCCTGGACCTGAAAGAAAATGTCATCACTTATGATGCGCTCGTGTGCGGCGATCGTCACGGAAGAATTTCCGGAAAAAGTAATCTGTGCTGTTGCAGATTCCTGCATGGGACAGGAAAGATTTATTTTTCTTGTAATGTCATCGCAATTAAAATCACAGTCTGCGATGGAGACAGTTGCTTTCGTGATGGAAACAGGTTCACTGCCGCAGTAATTATCAAAGGTAAATCTTAAAGCAGTTCCATCAAACGGCGCATAGACCGGATAGCGGAGTGTGATATCTTTTGCATAGCTCTCAGGGCGGTGTTCTGCGATTGAAACTGCATTTCCCCACATGGAACACCATGTCTGGTTTTTATTTATTGTTGTATTCATCGGGTTCTCCATTTCTGCCAGAAATTTTTGGATTCATAGGAAAATGTGTCCTGTGAATTTTGTATCAGTATACATCCTTTTAGAGGGAGGGTAAAGTGAAACATGAATTTTCCTTGACTTCACCACTGTATCATGTTATTATCACAAACAGAGTGAACAAAGCGTTCATGAAGGGGTACACCACCGCGGTAGACCATGCAAAAACAAAAAAACGCTTATTTTTCAAACAAAATTTAATGTTTTGGATTTCATTTACACCATTTTTACACCAAATTAGAAATCCTTTGTATGACATATAATTGTGAAATGAGGTATATACAAAATATGTGTAAACCTCATTTCTTTTTATAAGGAGTCCTAAAATGAAATGCTTTCTCGATAAAGATATAAACAAATGTCCATATTTTTTACCAGCAGAAGAGGAGTGCATATCAAAATCAAAATGTAGTTTTCAAGAAAAAATTGATCCTAAAATTGATTGCGGATATATTCGTAAGGAACGTTGGTATGAAAAATATTATAAAAATCGTAAAAAATAGGGAACTACAAATTAATGTAGTTCCCTATTTCCTCTCTTTTTCCTGTTTTCTGGAATAGAATTAAAAGAGCCGGCTACACAACACATGGTCATGTAATCGGCTCTTAGGCTCTTATTTTTTTCAATTCTGCAATATCCTGCTGCATTGATTTAATCTGATTTTTCGTCTCTATGTTTTCTTTTTCTACTGCATCAACACGTTTCCACAACTCCTGAATCACATATGTGTTCAATGCGATAAATTCTTCATACCTTAATGAATAAATATACTCTGGATTGCCATTTTCATCTAAGATAGGTTCGTTGACTTCTTCGCCATCAACCAATTTACTGTCAATTTTTTGATCTTTGCAGAATCCAGCAAAATCGAGATCTGTTAAGCCACATTCTGACATTGCCTGCTCTACATCCTGTGCTATAAAACCGATATGTGTTCTGCCAGATGTACCATCTTTAAATAAAAATGATACTGGCTGTAATTTCATAAAAAACTGTAAATGCTTATCTGTAAGTGATTTAATATCATCTTTATAATTTTTATCAGAAGTTGATATCGAACTTGATGTAACGTATAATTGTGAAAATCTATAATTTGCAGAACCAAGGCTAATAGCTCCGTTCATTCCAACACCATTAGATTCATATGTTCTAACATGGTTATCATCTGTTATAGTCATTGCTCTATTTGTTACTCTATTTCTTATTCCCTGAACCAGGATATATGTCGGATTATAGACATACATATTAGTTCCATCGCTACCACCCCATATCCAGGCTGGGGTTTCATTTTTACCACTCCAATTCCAGTTTTTATTACAGGATGCAGACGTTGATAACTTGGAATTTAATAAATCTGTCACACTTCCGACATTTCTTATTGTTATAGAATTGCATGTAATGTTTCCACTCCTGCAATCTATTCCGACAGTCATTCCTTGACCAGAACAACCGTCTACAAATCCAACTCCGTACCATGATTTGATGATTAGATTTGCAACGTCAGCCCCATTTCCATCTCCGTTACCATTAAAAATTCCTGTATTGCCTGTTGTCTGAACACCGAGAACCATTCCATTGGAATCTGAAGCCGTACTACCTGGTAACTTATGTTGTCCAATAATAGTGCCAGTCATTGTTCCGCCGGATAATGGTAAGTGGTTTGCTAAACTGCTGCTTAACGATGATATTGCCCCGGTACAAGTACCATTCCCAATCTTAGAAATGTCTGTCGTTCCAAGCATCTTATAGAGATACCGCACATTTTTGAACATCTGTGACACCTTTTTTAAAATAGAAGAATGTTTTTCGCCACTTGATAATTTTGATACGCTTGTCCACGCTGACGCTGATCCGTCTGCTACATCACTACTCGTAAAGGTTGCTGTATTCTCGGCTGTATCTCCACCGGTTGCCACTGCGCCAACGTTTTCTGCTGTGAGTTCTACATTGCCCCTACGGAAAGAATCTTCATTTACACCTTTGATTCCGGTAACAGAACTTGAATTTGTTTCAGTCCATTTTTGAACCAATTCCGAAGTAATACCATCTAAAACAGATTTATTAGAATGTGTGTGTTTTTTGTTATTTGCGTCATTCCATTTAGTTCTTTCATCTGATGTAATGTGAATAGTGTCATTTCCTGTATGAGTATCTAATTCATTTTGATTTGCTTTTGTTCCTATAGATTTATCTAATGCTTCTACAACAGATTTGTTTTTTTCGATGGCATCTGCAACTTCTTTCAATGTATCCATTGTTTCGGGAGCACCATTGATTAAATCTGCTATTTTTTGATCTGTGTATTTATTTGAATTGGCATAAGCACCATCAATTGCTTTCTGTTGTGCTGTGGAAACAGGTTTATCAACATCAGAAGTATTATCAACGTTCCCTAATTGAATCTGACTTTTTGTTGTTTTATGTGGGTTATCGAAATTATTAATGTGTCCAAGTAATGAAGAGATGGCTTTTTGAATTTTTCCAAACGCAATAGACAATTTTTCTCCACTAGAGATATTTTCAAATTCCTCAGCTTCTTCATATGTTGGTGTCTGATCGTTTGTTATAACATTTGGCACATTGCCGAGTCCAACTTGTTCTTTATTTACTTTATGTGGATTCATAAAATCAATCAAATGTCGAATCATTTTTTGAATAATATTAGATTCGATGACAGATTCTATTTTCTTCATCATTTATTACTGATTTTTTAACAATAATATTAAACTTTCTTGTAGATATAGTTTCTTTTGGAGTTATGAACTGTAATTCTGCTTCACAAATACCTGGTACACATGTTGCTTGTTCTGACAATATAATGGATATTGTACCATCATCATTCCTAAACAAATGATCAACATCATCTTCATCTATATATACATATGTATTGTCTGGTTTTGAAATTTTTAAAAGTATTCTTACTTCTGAAGGAATACTATATGGTTTCCCATTGTCAGACAAAGTAATAAGTATATTTCTTGAATCTGCATCATCTTGACTACAATACACATTCTGCACTCTTGATATTGTCAAGTCCAATGTGATTTTTTGATTAAAAACTAAACTCATTTATTGTATACATCTCCTTCCTAAATTCCAACTTTCCGAATAGGAGAGTAGGTTATTTTTATTTTGCAATCTAAATTAGGCGTAAAGGTGTTACACCGTTCTTCATAAGTATTAATAATTCGTGGGAAGAAATAGTTGAAGTCATTTGCTAAATTATGAGACGAGAGAGAAGAAGTAATAAGTTGATTTTTCCCATCAATTGTTATTACTTCACCAGATTTGCAATTTCTTAGTATAAAAGATTTTGTATCCATAGAATTTGTCAACTTAAAAATTCCATTAGATAAAATAGTAATTTCCATATCTGGTCTAAGAGAATTGTTCAAATCTGTAGTCTCATCTGAGTTATCCCACAAATTAAAAGAAGTACCTGCCGAGCATTCATACTCAGTAGATACTTCATCCATAAAAGCAAATGGTGCATCCGTATATAATGTTAGTTCTAAGCCTAATATTTGGTCATTTAAGACGATTTGTTTTGAACTGAATGTTCCGTTCCAATATACGTGTTCATAGCCTTCCTTGTCTAATTTAAAGCGTTTGTACCCATCTTTACGACACAACCATCGTTGTATAGCTGAAACTTCCTCGAATGAAAGTCTCATTTCTTCTTGATTTTTTAATCGACATGGATTCTTACAAATCTGAAAAGTAGCTGATAAAGCTGTATCGTAAGTAGAAGAATATAAATTAAAACGATTGCTGCCGATTGGCTTTATCTGATTAAATGTGATATCTGCACCAGACGAAAAAGTTTCAATTCCCCCGCCACTATCAAAAGAACATAGTATCATACCATAATCAGATAACATTTCGCCAGCAAATTCAAAGTCTGTACATATTTTCATAATCATTCCTCTTTAATTTAAATTGAACTGCATTAAAATTGCAAGCATCTGTGGAGAAATAGTAATATTCGATAATGACTTCGCTGGCACAGGTTTCATTTCATCAATATCAACTTCTTCTAAAAACAAAGCGTTCATTTTTTCGTAGAATTCTTCCTTGTTTATAATTTCTTTCACAGAACCATCATCGTTTGTAGCAACCTGTCCATTTTCTTTTAATGCGCAATCGGCAACAATTTTATTCCTTTTCTCATCTAATACCTGTTTTGGTACAGACAATATTTTTATATTATTCACAATAGTAACAGCGGTATTTAAGTTTACTTCCTTAGTAGCAAGAAACGAAAATACCTCACTGATATTTAAGATATCAATTCCTTTTAATTTCATCCTCTGACTCCTTTTTATTATTATAATTAACTATTTATTCTACCTTCTAATGCTTCTATTCTCGATTTTAGACTATTGACTTCATTTTGTGTTGCAGCACCGATGTCTGCCAAAGTCCACCCGATATTATCTGAACCGTCAAAAACCCTTCCAGCACGACCTATCGTAAGAGTGCGTGGAGTTTTTAATTTTGTTGCAGTGGAAGAGTTACCATTTATAGAACCTCTACAGTCAATATTATTACATGAAATATCGTTTGATGCATTGATAAAATCACATTGAATATAATTAGAAACATCAAGAGAGTTCATCCGACATCCAGCACCACCAACTTGTAAGAACCATGCATCACTTGTATACATCCAAGAAAGTGCTTTTTCATACCTAGCCTCAAACCCGCCTTCGTCCTCTGCGTGCCACATCATTAAAGCATTATTTAAGTAGATATTTCCCTTTACGGACAATCCGTTCGTTGTATTATAAGTCAATAGACCATTTCCAAAACTCAAAGAACCTTTTGATACAACTGAGCCATCAGAATTTACAACAAAATTTCCATTACCAATATTGATGCTTCCACCAATAAAAGAGGATGACTTAACCTCTGAACCATTAATTGTTGTTCCATATATTTTTCCACCTGTTATACTAGAACCTGTGATGTTTCCTGTTAGATTCAGATTACCATTTTTGTCAGCCCATAACACATCATTAGAAGATTTTGTTATTCTAAATAATTTTTCATCATTTGGATTTACAATAAATGTATTAGTTCCGTTTGTAATAGTTAAACCATCTGAGTTAAAAGTCATGGAATTATTCGTATTATAAATTCCGAGATTTTCTCCGATAAGTAATTTACCGACAATAGTGTCACCTATAACTCCCATAGTCGTTACTTCATTGCCAGTTTCAGGATTAACATAAATATACTTACCAATAGCAGCTTTTACAGTCTGCCATCCATCATCTGTGATATATAGACCGCTATTAATCCATCGAGACTGGCATAAATCATAAGTCTCTGTTAAATCATCATAGGCTCTACACAAAATACCACTAGAATCATATACAACATTTTGATTGTCAGCGTTATTCACGATTTTCGTTACAGTTGCATTCATTCCTTTTTGTACCCAATCCTGAACATATTTTGATGCACCTGTATTATTTTTTACTTTTTGAATCGTGTATGAAAATGAAGAAGCAATAGCTTGTGCCGAATCAATGACACTTTTAACATCAGATGAACCAGACCATGTTCTCTCAACAGTCGAAAATTCAACTTCAATCTTTGAAATATCAGAATAGAAAATCTTATAAGATAATAATCTCAAATAATATATTTTTTCATCCACACATACATGAATCCAATTTCCTGTTTCAAATTTATTTACGATAGGTTGAAATTCTTTTAACGCAAGAAGATTATTAATAGTAGAAGAAACAGTATATTGTACATGACTTGCTTTATACAATTCTTTTTTTGCAGTATCAATAAGTTCTGTTGCACGAGTTACTAATTCGCCATTATCCAATCCATCAGAAATATAATTATCATTTTGATAGGTATCTTCCATACGAAACGCACAAAATTTTGTCCACATATCCTTCCCAAGATATGTTTCTAAGTTTAATTCATCTTGCAGAGAATTTTGAATATCATATACAGTGCCAGATTTATTATCATAGTTATATAATCTATGGACAGCATCAATTTGTAACTGTCTTTTATTCATTTCTGATTCAAGCCACCCAACTCGATTACTATACCAAGTCTGATATTTATTTTTTAACTCATCCTGTTCAGACTCTAAAATAATTCCCAAGACATCTCCAAAAGAATCTTTTAAACTACTCAGATAATCGAAACTGTAATAAGCCAATTCAGATTGAAAATCAGAATCAGATGTTTCTAAAGATTTTAGATCTTTATAATTTGTATCAAGTTTATTTAAGCATCTTTGAATATTTTGCTTAAGATATTTTTCCATATCATTATTTACTGCAATAGATACTTCGCTTCCAATAAGAGTAATCGTCTTATCTTCAATGCTTGTAAGTTTAAATTTTCCTTTCCAAACATGTTTATCTTTAGAATAAGAGGCATCTACAATTTCAACTTTGTATAATGCAGTATTAATTAATGCTTTGCAAGCACCTAACACGGTATTCGACACGACGCTTGTTGCAACCCATGATACATTTGATTTCACTGCAATTGGCGATAAATTGGTGAATGTCAATAAATTCATTGTTTCCTGAATTGTAAGATTGTCCATTTCTATTGTTTTGCCCATAGAAGTCTGCAAAATTAATCCAATATCAATGCAGTCAAAACATAGCGAAGCAATATTTTTATATCCAACAATAGGAGATGAGATAGTATTATATCTATCAACTTTATTGCCGTCATCATCTATTTTTGGATAATGTTCATTTACATATTTGACAATCTGATTATATTGGTTAACTTCATTCGAAGAAAAGTTAAATGCTCTGCTATTTATACATTCTTGATAGTTTGCATTATATGCTTTGATTTTCTCGACTAAATCACTCGGCATATTCTCATACATTTCATCAGAAAAATTGATAATATAATTTGTACCACTTGGATTTGCGATAGCAACAGCAGAAGACATTAAATCGTCTCCACCAACAATATAAAAACAGTTCTTTAAACTATCTTCACTACTTTCAATAGAAGCAGAAGTAGATAAATTTTCCTTTGACACATAAATAGATGTGTCTTCTCCATAAGCACCATTATAGTTTGTGCTTCCACATTCAGGACACTTGTCATGAAAAATCTCCACGATAACCACAATCATGACATGTATTACATAAATCATATACATTTACAGTTCGTGTATTGGAATCAAACTTGAATAAGCATTGATAGTCGTCCGATATTTCACCGGTCAATTCATCATAAATATTACTGTCGCTGATAGAGTATTGAAACCACGATCTCAGATCCTTTAACGATGTATCTACATGTCCAATTTTATAATTAGATGCCTTATCCAAAATGCGGTGTAGAAGAGAAGCGTTGTATAGCTTCTTATACATTGTACTTCCTTCTGAATATGCAGATAAGTCACGATAGAAGATAGTAGGATAATCAGCATCGTAATCATCTCTTGCAATATCGTCTTCTGTATTAATCTGAATATTTCTAAGTTTTACATTTTGTAATTCACTAACTGGAAGATAAGTACATGTGACCGATTTTTGCGTTGTATTTTCTTCTGTAGTATTTACACTAATTGAAAAATGTTCTTTGTATTCAGGGATATATACCAAATTGTAATTATTAATTTTATCCCATATTTGATCATCAGTTTATATACATTAAATGATAATTCGGGTGCATTCATAGTATCTTTATACTCAATATCTGTAACATCTTTGAGTTTTCCGTATTTTGAGAAATCTCTTCGTTCCAATACAATAGTGATTTCATCTACACCAAAATTCTCATTAAAAACTATTTTTGGCATTTGTTTATTCTCCTCCTTCTTAAATTTTTGTAATTAAAAAAGACACCTTAGTTGGTGTCTTTTTGTTTAAATATTCTTTTGACTTTTCTTCTAATAATTTATAATCACAACATATATTATACAATCCTTTATCTTTATTTTTCTCATTTAACCTATAATAATAGATAATTCTCGAATCTGTTCTGATTTCTTTTTCTCTGCTTTTGATTATACGATATTCTGATTGAAGTAAATATTTATAATTTTGATCCGTTATTGAATTGAAATCCATCTTATGAATTACTTCGTCAATAACGGGTATCATATTATTAATTCGTAAAACAGCCATATTACCTATTTTCTTTAAACTCTTTGATTCATACATATTATCATATGTTTTAGGTTTGTATGAAGAAAGAGGTATAAAATATTTACAATCACGATTATGCATCATGATACCGATATATTTTCTTAAATATTTTCTATCTCCATCTTTAGTAGATAATATCTTACTATCAAATTGTCTTAAATAATCAATATAATTATCATCAATTTCATAAAAAGAAATCATTACTTCTCCTTTGTGTATAAAAATAGGAGAGATATATTTCAATCTCTCCGTTTTATCATTCTCATTTGCGGCTGAGATACACCAAGTTTTAACATTCGCATTAAGTAGCGAAACACTCAAGTTTGTTAATTCTCGCTTAATGGTTGAGATACACCAACAATCGAAATCATTTGATTTCTTACTTATATTATACACAATTATAGAAAAAATAGGAGTAGAAAATATTATAAAAATCAATGAAATATTTGTGCATATTTACCATGAAAATCCCACATAGGATGTGACACCTATATGGGATAGAAGTGGTTATTTATATAACCTCGCATTACCTACACCATTTTTACCAAGTTGCTTGGCAGAAACTGCTTCAGTAATACATTGTGTTGTCTTTCCGTTCTTGAGAATTTCTTCTCGTAATTGTCTACCAAAGGTTTCAGGATCATTAACACCGTTCATTACGATATCTCCAACCTCAACAATCGTAGAAGTACAAGCGGATTTTGCAATATCAGGTAATTTTGGTACAAAGTTAGTACTAGAGTAAAGAAGAGAAGGATTCGTCTTTGCAAGTTCCCAAAGATTTTCAGTCATCTCATTTGTGAATACTTTATCGCCAGGATTGAGTTCTGTTAAAAGTGCGCCGTCAGCAGCACGATAAATCAGTTCTCGTTTATTTTCTTGCGTCCATGCTAATTGACGCTTATCAATATGTTCAGAACCTTTTTCGTAACCATTAATGCTTGCTAAATCTTTATCAAGTTGTGCCGACTGCTTATCAAGATCAGCTATGAATTGTTGCAACATATCTTTGTTATGAGTTACATCCTGTATCATAGCATTGAGTCCACTCTTTTTCTCGATATAATTATTTTTTAAATCCTGTAGTTTATCTTTATTCTTCGTAGAAGATTTTTCAAACTGGTATTTATTTTCTATAGAATTCAATTCACCGTATAACTGTTTTAACTGACTTTCAAGTTCCTTAATCTGATTTTGAAAAGACTGCCTCTGACCATTAATTGCTTTTTTCTTTTGTGCGATTCCGTTTTTCTTTTTAGCTATATCAGCCTCTTTCGCAGGATCATAACTGCTAGTATCAGTTTTAGAATTAACCTTATTTTGATCATTAGTAACAGTATTATTTACATAATCCTTTGCGCCTTGTCCTCCGTCACCACCATTGGTAGTATAGAATCAATCTGATCTTTTGTAGTATTTGTCAGACTAGAATCTAAGGATTTTAGCGTTGCAATAATACCATCATCGCCACCAATAAGGGTTTTGATACCGTCAAGAATGTTATTAGTATCATTGAGTTTTTCATCAATGAATTCCTGGTAATCATTCATCAGATCGTCAAGCATGTCCTCAGTGTCAGAAATAAATTTTTCATACTGAGTATCTTTCAAATCATCTTTTGCATCCTGTAACTCAACTTTTAACTTCTGAATTTGTGCACGAGACTCTTCGGTGTCGTTATTACTATAAGGAATAAGCTGTTTTTGTAAAGAAGCAATCTGTTTTGTTTTTTCGGCAATTTCTTTCTGATATTTATAGGCGTCTAACTCGCTATCTTTTAATTTCTTGTATTTTTCTATCAGTTTACTCAGCGCATCGGTTTGTGCTTCATAGCCCTGTTTCACAAGATCATTAATAGACTCTAACTCATCCTCAGCAGATTTCTTCGCCTCTCTATGAGCATCCTGTAAATCACGCAAACGTTGAATAACATTTTCATCAGATGCAGACAATTCACCTTTCTCAATCTGTTTCATAATTTTATCATATTCATCCTGGTATGCCTTTGCCTGTGCAATGTAATTGTCATAGTTCGTCTTGTGCAATCCAATGGTAGCAATACCATATTCAGTGAAATTACCAGTGTCTTTATCGGTCATATCTTTATGACTCAAAAGATCAATATAGTAATCAGCTTCACTATTGACACGTTTTACAGTTTCGAGAGATTTATCAAAAGTATCCCATTTTAATTGACGAAGGGCATTTTGAAATTCGACAATAGACTGAGTTGACTCGTCTATAGCATTAGTTACCTCATTGATTGCACTGACCATTTCAAACCATTCATCACTGTCTTTTTTGATAGAACCACTAATAACAGCATCATTCAAACTCTTCTGAAGTTTTTTTCTTTCTTTGATGAGTTTACTTTGCTCGCCTTTTTTCGGCAGAAATAAGAGATTTATAGTAAGCTGTACTTACCTGTTTCCCCTGTTCCTGTGCAAGAGAAATCTTATTGTTAATAGATGTCTTTTTCTGCTCATTACTAGAAATTTTATTCTCATAATCAGAGGAAATATTATCAAACTTTTCTTTTGCAAGAGTAGCCTTATCCTGTTTTGCTGTTTCTTTGTATAAATTAGCAGTAGCTTTGTCGGCTTCTTTCGCATCTAAATAAGCATTATACTGCACACATGCGTTATACAGCTTACCATTATCATCAGATGGATGCTTTATTTAATAAAGACTGTGAGATACGTTTGCCAGATTTTGCAGCTTTCTTAATAGAAGCAAGGATCTTTTTATTCTCACTCGTAGATTTGAATTTACTAATTGTTTTCTTTGCAGATTTAAGATTTTTGTTATCAGTAGAAACAGCAGTATTATAAGCCTTCTGCGTCTTATTGATATTAGAGATCTTTTTGTCAATCAGTTTATTTTTAGATTTTGCAGACGTAGCATTGTCAATTTTAGCATCATATAATTCATCTTGTGAATCATATTTTTCTGTCTTTTTATCAGCAGTCGCTTTTGCCAACGCAGCGGCGGCAGTAGCATTTTCCTGCATTTGCTGTTTTAATTCGATCAGAGATGCCTTATTTGAATCAATACGTTCATTATACTCATACCAAGCTTCAGAACCTTTTGTAACTGTTTTCTGTAACAGTTTTAATTGCTCATCTTGTTTATTAATATAATCAATCTGCTTTTGGATATTTTTGTTCATACTATCATAATTCTTAGTATTTGCAGAAAATCCCCATGACTCTTTTAAAGAGATCCATTTCTCCATGCGGTCATTCGCATTTTCAACTTTTGTAGAAAGCTTTTCATACTGAGTGATAAGTAATTCGATACTTGCTTGAGTTAATTCAAGCTGTTTATCTTTTAACTCATCTATTTTATCCAAACAATCCTGCGCTTTATCATACCAATTCTGATAGTCCTTGATTTGCTGTTTTACAGTATCATCTGAATAATCCCATATATTAGAAGCTCCACCACGAACAGCAGAAGCAATATCTTCATTAAGACCAACTTCATTTGCTTTCTGCATATATTTGTTGTAATCATCTGTGAGAAGTTCAATGCCAAATGATGTAGCGTTTAAAGCTTCTTTATATGCATTTAAACGAGATGTGAATGAGGAAGAAGTTTTGGCGGCTTTATCTTCGAGTTTGGAAAGTGCTTTATCAAAACGATTGATACCATTTTCAATAAAATCAAATGTTTCTGCAACAGCTTCTTTTACATCTTTTGCAGCATCCTTGGCTGCTTTTGCAGCGTCGTTAACTGCTTTCTTGGTAGCAGAGCCACCAGAATATTTATATTGTTTCGTAAGACACTATCAATTTCATCCTGTGCTTTTTCTTGTGATTCTGTACTATAAGATCCCTCATCAAATATTTTAGTATTTCCAGTATGTTTTTTCGTCTTATTTGGATTTTTAAGCTGTCTTAATACACCATTTTTAGCATTTTGAAAAGCATTTAATTCATCAATAGCTCCACCAAGAGCTAAAACCAACTTCTTAATATTTTCAATATCACTATCGGTCGTAAGAGTTGTGCCGTTTGCGAGTTCTTTTTTCAAAGCATATTGTAAAAGATAATTTGCTGTTTCCTCGGAAACTTTACCTTCTTCGACTAATTTTAAGATATCTGCTGTAGTTGCGTTTGCTAAGTCAAAAGATTTCAGAGCAGCAATTTCTTTAGCCGCAGATAATCGTTGAAGAACTAATTCATGACTGTTCTCAACACCCATCTCTGTTAAAGTCTGTTCGATAAGTCCGGCATTTTGCTCATTGACTTTATCCAAAATTCCTGACTGTTCGATATAAGCCCCTGTTAAGGAAGACATGATTTTCTTAACTTCCTCTGTGTTTTGACCAGCTTTTTGGAGCTTATCAATATAATTCTCTATACCAGAAACATCTTTGAAAGCTTCAGCAATATTAGAATAATCCTCAAAACCGATGTTCTCATCCTTGTCAAATAATTTGGCATATGTTTTATCAACAACGTCCATCTTTTCTTTGACTTTATCGAGTTCTGCGATGGTTTCTGTCAGAGATAAATCTGGAGTTTCATTTGGTACATTTTTTTAATTCATCTTCATAAGCAATTATTGCGTCCTTTGCATTTTTTTGTTCCTAACGTTACCTTATTCCATAATTCTATCTGAGAATCAGTAAAATCTTTTGTATACTCTTGAAGTTCTTTATAATCTTTAGCGTCAACTCGTTTACCAGAAGAAGTTGTAAAATCAGCACTGCCACCCTGTGAAATAGATTCAATAGAAGCTTGCAATTTGTCTTTGACTTCTTGCTCATTAGCAATTATTGGAGTTATGTCAATTGTAATTCCATACTCATTTAGTTTTGTTTGTAATTGCTTTGCAAATGACAATACATCTAAATCACCGTCTTCAAATGACAGGAGTTTATTAAACATATTATTAATTTCCTGTTTATGTTCAGAAGGTATCTCCATTAGGGGTTTTATAATATTTTCTTCGACGTAATTTTGATAATCATAAGCTGTTTCTGGTGGTGTTTCTAAAGAACTCCAATCTATTTCAGGTATTATTTTATCTACTAATGCAGAAGAATCGTCTGATAAATATTGATAATCATAATTATCTTTTACCCATGCTTGAAGATTTGCTGTCATTCTGGAATATGAATCTTCTATAGACTTTTCTTTTGTTTCAATATCTTGCTTTAATCCATTTTCAGAGGCATGATAATATTCATTTTCGGTTTCTAACCATGTGTCATAAAAAGTTTGCGCTTTCGATAACTGAGCTGGTGAAGCAGTTATTAATTGAACTGATGTATCATACATTCCATAAAGTTCTTTTAAATTCAATGCCAGCACGATTCAATGCATCTTCTAATGCTTTCCCATATTTAGAAAAATCTTCATCATTAAAATTGATCAAACCATCAGAATTAATGATATCGACATTTACATTTTTATACTGTTGTTGTATTGTTGACAATTCCGACTCTAAATCAGAAATCGACTGCTCGGTATTTTTTACCTCATAATAAATACCGTTTGCAACATCGTCCATGTTGTCAATCAAAATCTGCTCTGCAATCGCCTTTTGTTTTTTAAGAACATTATCTAATTTTTTACTTGTTTCTTCTGCACTATCTCCAATATTTAATAATGCATTTCCTTGATCATCGTATCCAGAGACAAGAGATGGAGACAAGTCAGCAAGCTTGTTTGATATGCTTAAATATTCTTTATAATCCTCCTCAGAAAGAGAAAGGTTATTTGAAAATTCATCTACTCCTTTTGACAGTTCTAAAAACCTATCTTTATTTTCAGAGATAGTAGAAGACATATCTTGAAGCGTACTTTGTGCATCATCAATTTTTTGCTGGGCTTCTTCCATGCGTCAGCAGCATACTTCGCACGATTTACATAATGGTCAATCGCATCAGCAGCTAATTGGATACCTTTAATAGCCAAAGCGGTTACAATCATGTTAGCAGCAATAGAAACCGCCATATATGCAGCAGACTGTGCTTTTGCCGCAACTGTTGATGCTTTTTGTGCAGCCGTAAGTTCTTCTGTGGAGATTACAGCCCCTTGTGCAGATGTCATCAGTGAAACAGTCTCTTTATTAGTATTTCTGCTTGCAATTGCTAATGCTTGTTGAAATTCTGTTCCTTTTGCTATTTCGGAATTGTATTTTACTATGGCTTGCACATCTATTTTCGATGTATTAAAAATGGCATTTTTAAAACCAACAGATTGAATATCATACAATCTCGTTTTTATATCATTTAGTGATAAACCAAATATACCAATAGATTTAATAGCTCCAGAAATATCATCTTTTATTGTTCTGAATATCATACTATATTTGTTTGCATTATACTTGTTTGAAGAGTATAATTATAAATAAAAAGGAGCTTAAATTTATGAAATATATTAAGGTGTGTTATATGTGTCCAATTTGTGCACAAGGATATTTTTTTGACAAGTCTTCGCAATTTTCAACAGAATGTCCAAAGTGTCATGTAGAAATGGTCTGTGTAGAAGAAAAAAATACAACAACTGAAATAGAAGAGAGAGAAAGTAGAAGATGGGAAAATGGTAAATCTGCCATACTAATAGAATGTCCATATTGTCATTCAATGAACACTTCTAAAATCGGTACAGTTAATAGGGCGATATCAGTCGGCATGTTTGGTCTTGCTAGTAGTAAATAGGTAAAACACACAAATGTAATGACTGTGGAAGTAGTTGGTAGGATTATATTATGAAATTTACCCCTAAATCAAAGCATAAAAAGAAGAAAAAACATCAGCAAAATAATTATAAAAAACAAGATAATACAAATATTCCTGTACAAAAAGTTTCAACACCAAAAATCAATCAAAATCAAGAAAAAATAAAACAAAAACTGTCCTTGTAATAAAAAAGGATGGTGCATTTTTTGCTGATAGAAAATGTGTCCCATATGCTCTGAAATGTAAATATAATAAAGAAGTATTTAAAAATAATACATTCTATTATCCAACGGAAAGTGCCAATAAAACGAATACATCAACAAAGAAGTCAAGTTATAACTTGTATGAAGATGAAAGACATGGTTCAAATAAGGTCATAACTACTTTATCTGATAATAGTATTGTAGAATTATATGTATTCAAAGGGTTCTTACAATTAAACCCTTCTCAGACGATAGATTATGAGATGACAATTAAGGATCTTCACACAAATAGAACAAGTACTATTTTAGTTGCATATAATAAAAATAACAGGAAAATATTATATCTCTGAGACTCAGATTAAATACTGGCATAAAAGAAATTTCTTCCCTAAAATTGTTCTCAATATGTGCAATGATGGTTCTATTCCCATGATAACTGATGGTTTCCAAGAATTTTCTAAATTGGCTTTATATGGGTATAAAGTTGGAACTCATGGATTAAACGAGATACAAAGGCATAAAATTCTTAAATATGTTATTGATAATAAAATCATGAGAGGATATGAAATTATAAAGCATCTACAAGGATTAATATTCTTGCGGAACGAGCAATATAATAAGGACTTTTCAACTGCAATAGAAGATTGGGAGAATGATATTATTTTTATTGAGGAATATATAATTTCCAAATCAAAATAATAGAGTAGAGTACCAAAATGTCCTACATGTGGCTCACTTAATGTAGAAAAGATTTCAACAGGAAAGAAAATATTCGGAGGTGCAATGTTTGGACTATTCAGTTCGGACGTAAGAAACACAATGCACTGTAAAAAATTGTGGGGCGAAATGGTAAACAAATGTTCCGACTATACCTGTATAATAATTAGTGGTAAAATATTCCTATCAAATAAACAGAGGGCTTAGAGTTACCCTCTGCATAAATATGTCATTTATTCAACAAATCCAAGAATGATTTTTGCAATGCATTTTGCATTATGTTCATCTAAATCCTCGATTATTGCTTTGGCAAGATCAAGATTGAGATATCCCAATGCCATTTTTTCTTCATCAGTTGGATTGCCATTATGCTCAAGAGCGGTGTTGAATTTTTGACAGGTTTTTTTAATAGTTTCAAACATGTTTTTACCTGCTTTCTATAAAGGAGTTGTTTACCATGAGATTAAATCACGACTATGTAAGAGATATTTTATTATTTATTGAAAAAGATTTGGATTACAAGGATTCTTCAAACCCTAATTATCGTAACGAATTACCATTTGGACAGCTACTTGTTTCGGATAAGTTTTCTAAATACAATAAAGAAGAATTGACTTATGCACTTGAATTATTGACAAAAGAAGGTTTCATTGATTGTGCAAAGAACCCATATTTTGTAAGAGGAAGCCTAATGCAAGCTGATATTATAGGTCTTACATGGAGTGGACACCAATTGCTTGATAACATCAGGAACGATACGGTTTGGAATGCAGTTAAAGAAAAGTCTAAAAAGTTTGGAAAGTTCTCACTCAATACGTTGGCTACTTGTGCAGGACAGCTTACAATTGCTCTTATGAGCAATCCGAATGCTGTTCAGAATTTCTTTGATGGAGTAAATAATATTGGAAATATGGTGTAATAAAAAAGAGTAGACTAAACATTATTCCAGAATTCAATAACAATTCTTGTCAAAGAAATCGGTTACATTGGCTACAACTTGGTCTGTTTCCGTGGAGAGGACACATCTGGCAAGCCGTTGGAACTGATACAGCATGTACAACAGTTGAATTTTCTTTTAATGGTTGTGCCGAAACCTGAGATAGAAATTCCGAAGCGTACGATAGATTTTGTAGGTTCGGTTGAGGAATGAGTTTGGATAAATCAATATTCATTATATCACCACCAATCTAAGAGTAGATGAAAGTCTGCTCTTTTATAATATATGTCAACAATAACTATTTATCGACATATTTTTACTTTATATATTCCAAATATGATATAATTTCCATATAGGAGGGCATATGAGAAAAACAGTATTAACATTAGATGAAATTAATCTACTAAAGAATAGTGAAGAACCCAAGAACACTCAACTATATGGCAACTTATATGAAAATATAGTAAACCTGTCTAAATTCAAAGCCGTCTCGATAGAAGATATGCCATTTTTAGATGAATTGGGTGTAGCATCACTTACTATTAATAAGAAAAACATGATGAATAATATTTTAAAAGAATGGTATGCTGAAAAAGTAAGTGAAGAAGATCCAACTCAAAAGGTGCATTGCGGTTTATGTAATACACCTAATAAATATTTATATTATATACGGAACAGACGAAACGATATACTGCTAAATGTAGGTTCTCACTGTATCCTTAAATTTCCTGGGATTGAAGGATATACAGAGAAGAAACGTCAACTTAACGAAATCATCAAAGGTCGTGAAGTTGTTAATCGAAGAAATAAGTTTTATGAGACTTTTCCAAATGCCGAATCTGTAATTTCAGATGCTGATAAATATTTTTCAACCTTACCAATTTTAATCCCTTATGAATTATATACAAATATACAAAACACCATAGTAAAAATGAGGCAAGTATATTCACAATATATTAATAAAGGTAAAACAAAATTCGATGGCAATTTGTCACCATTTGAATTATTTCAAAATAAATTCGATGAATATAATCTTTATAAAAATTTAGCAAATAAATTTATCCAAGAAAATGACAAGCCTTTGAGTTGTAAACGTGCAGAAATTGACTGGTTAATTTCAAATAAGAAAATTAAACTTCTCGAAGAAATATCTAAAAACAATGGATTATACACCGAATTAACACTTAAACACATGACATCGGTTGAATTTATAAAACCATATATAAAAAATATATTTTCAAGAAACACTTCGAGACAATTATATTTTTCGCATATAAAAGGTAATATGATATATATTAATTTACATAAATTTGGCTATAATCCAAATTTAGTATTTCAAATGACACTAGAAGATTTTATGGACAAAATAGGTGCAAAATGTATAATTAATAAAAACATAAAATATGATCTTGAAAAATGTTTTAACCAAATTGCAATAATAGTCAATCAATCTAATATTTTTTCTATATTAGGTTATATATCTACTTATACAAACAATACGCAATATGTATTTCTAAATGACTACATTAGAGATAATATATATTTATATAGAAAAACTGATAAGGCAATAAGAAAATTCAATGCGCAATCATTTATTAAAGCATATTCAGGACATTTGTTAAATTCAGAAGAGACAATGAAGAAACATATTTTGAATATGATTTATAATAATTCGGTTCAATGGATTTCATTAGAACAACAGAGTAAACAAGGAACAGACGATATTGTAAGAAAATTGTACAAAGAATTTAAAGAGTAGCCAACCGACTACTCTTTAAATCTGTTACTGTAATGTTTTTACAATTCCACGCCAATAATCGAAGCGTCCCTTAACATTCTCTTTGCTACCTGTACCACTCTGAACATATTGTTTATATTCTTCGTTAGAATCATATGTTGCAATAAACTCAGATACCTTCTCTGCAAGACGAGAGAATGATTTCTTGTCTTTAACGATTCTATAACCACTATATAAAATTTGTGGGATACTTGTGGATGGAATTTTTACTTCACCATCAAATGATTCGTTAAATCTATCCATAGCTTCTTTTAATGTGTCAGCTCTATCAAGAAACTTATCTGCATAATCAGTTACATAAGCATCAATATCTTTTGTTCTAAAAGATGTAAATTCCTGTTCCTGATTAGAAGATATAAGCATCATGGCTTGGATAATTATATCTCTGTCTGTTCCATTCTTTCGCTGTGTCTTTGACATAATTTTATCCATAAATGGATGATTAGCGAGAGAGTAGACCTTTTCACTGAACTCATCTGATTCATGCACTACACGCATGAGCTTGTTTGACAATGGTTTTCCTGCATTCTGTCTGCGGAAAAGCTCACGAATATCTGTTTCAGTGCAATCTGTCATTCTATAAATTTGTAATTCTGATTTTAAAATTTCATCCTGAGTATCTTCATCGAGTTTATCAAATTTTAAACCAGACAAATCCTTTTCTTCACCATTAACAATAATAGTACCCATATCTTTCGATAATGCAAATACATTACCAATATAATCTCTTATAGTAGAAAGACGCTGTACGCCATCAATAATTGATAATGTCCCATCTTCCTCTACGATACCATAAGTAGGATTAATTGGATAGTGACGAAGCAATGAATCAATTAAATCTGTACGTTGCTTACGATTCCACTGTCCCTCTGGTCGCTGTAATTTATGAGAAAGATTAATTGTACCTTTGTTCATATCCTTTACAAGCGACTGTAAAGAACGAGTTTTTGCTGTATAATCCATTATGTTACCTCCTTCAAAAAATGAAAAATTTTACTATTTTGAAGATAACACAGTTGGAATTTTTTGTAAAGTTTTTTGAAAAATTTTGATTAAATTTCGTATTTCATAAATCGACAAAACCTATGTTCTGGATTTATGAAGTTGGAAGTATATGGTAATATAATACCAAGCAAACTGTATTTGAGCCATCGTATCTCAGGTCAATAGCACGACAGAATGCTCGGTATTTACCATACGAAGTGCCATATTTGTAGTTTGGCACGATTCATATCGGAAATAAATTCAGCTCGTTCTGAGCAATACATTTCCCAACTTTAAGAAATACTACAAAGAAGGGAGGGTAGAATTGGAAGTATTTAAAATACTTGTAAGTGGTGGACTTTTAGTATATGCTTGCCATTTACTTTGTGTCATAGTTGATACAATTGGAAAGTGTTATACTGTTAATAAGTGCAAAGACTATACGGACTCACAAACCAAGTCTTTATCACAAATGTTCACCAAGACTAGAAAAATCTTTCGTAAATAATTCTATTTCTGTATTTGTCATTTATTTCCTTTTATTCCTTAATTGAGGGCAGGTCATCACGACTGTCCTCTATTTTATTTATTTTACAAAATATCTATAAACTACTTTCAATTATAGAGACTGTGTGTTATACTGCGAACGGATACTTTCGTATTCCGCTATATAATTTTTTCACTTACATTGTACACACCAACAATGTAGTAAAGATAACATCGTGTAATGCGGTGTTATTTTTATGTTGTCATATATTTATTCTCTGTTTTACTCGATTGAAATCGAGATTTCATTTTAATATTATATAACAAAAATTGATAACCTTGAAAATAATTTCAATAAACCCATAGTAGGTAACAAGTATTTCAATTTTTTCATATATATTTTTATTCAATTAAAAGATAACCATTATTATTAACCTTTCTATTATACCCATTACTTTATCAAGAAAATAATGAGGTATGTTTATGTAAACATACAAACTGTCCCATCTTATCTACTTCTAGGAACTGAGAAGTCAAACTGTGCAAAAGGAAAGGAGATAAGTATCCTACCAATAATATACTGTTTGCACTTCAGCATAGTACCGAATGTATATTCTTTCGACAGCGTTTCAGCTAATCGACTGTAGCCATTTCATTACAGTGAGGGTTCGTCATCTACAAATGAGTAGAAGAGAGGCTTCCCTGCGGATCTCATTTAGATATATCATATGATATACGACACAAGATTCCCCGTCATAGTATTATTCCTATGAGTGTGTTATCACACCATATCGACCTCCACAGCGAATGAGCCGTGAATTTTATTTACTATTATGTATGTCTCATAATAGATACAGAATCCTTGTATGCCTTGTCCATATAGGTTAAACTGTATTGTCGGCACATTCAAACAATAAACAAATGATATTGTTGGAATGCTACTAACTAATATAATTACATTCACCGACATTTTTGAAAGATAATGCAGTTGCGATTCCTAATGCAGCCGTTTTAAGTAATCCAAGATTGCCTGTTACAAAACCAATTCCTTCAGACAATTTAGTTAAGCCATCAACAATAGTACCTAGATCTCCACGATCGACCATTTGCTGAATTGTACCAACCCAAGTTTCCTTGAGTGCGTTGATACGGTACTCTAAAGATTGCTCAATAGTTTCCATTTCCTTGTCGCTTGATCCTGCACTTTGTTCCATTTCATCAAGAGCCTTGGTAACGCCTTTATAGTTCTGAATAAGAGCAGCACCAGCCTGAGCCTGTGTACGACCAAAAGCTTTAAGAAGGAAATCATTTTGTTGTTTCTGTGACATTTCATCCCAGATGTCAGCAATTTCACCAAAGTAATCAGTTAAATCTTTAAATTCTGTAGTAGAACCTTCTTTAAAGATAGATATACCTTGTGCGTGTTCTGCTGTTTTAGTAAGATCAATTAATTCTCCTGTTATATTGGCTAAATCTTTCGAGTATTCTTCTGTCGATTCGTCAAATGAACGAATACGAAGTGCAACACTACGAAGGGCTGTACCGCTTTTTTCCGCATTTTGCAATACCTCTTGTATACCTGAAAACATAGCCAAACCATCTTGCACTGATGTTCCTACAGCGGCAAGGGCGGCGGCAGAACGTTCCATACCTTCAACAATATCTTGGTTAGATAAAGCCATTGTGTTCAATCTGTTACTTTCCCATTTTTAATGGTACTGACCATAATTATATGGCGCATAGTCATTTCTGGCTATGTCTCACGTTTCATTATTAGATTATAGCGTGAGATCGGACTATATATTACACCCTCTTATTTATTAAAGTAGGGTGGATAACTTCGGTAAATACGCTTTTTATCACAATATAAACCACTGTAGTCTCTACGCATTCTTGATAATTACTCACAACAAAAAGAACTATCTTTATTATATTTTATACCTGTAACAGAACTCCATCTCAATCCAGATAAAATTCTACTTATTGTTCCTTCTGAGGTATCAAACATTTTAGATAGTTCTACTTGAGAATATTTATTTTGTTTTGATAAATCAACAATTTTCAAAACTTGTTCTTTTGTTAATTTTGCATTTGTGTTATTTTCACCAAGTTCTGATAAACGAATTTTATTTATAGACTCTTTAGAATGAATTAATCCATTTTGCCCTTCGCCACCAATTGTTTGATTATATCCTTTTTTATTTAATATATATGTATCATAATAAGAAATCCAATATTTTTCTTTTTCATTTAATTCTTCTGATGTATCTGCACAATCAATTATACTCCATTTTAAATTATCAACACCATATTTTCGTATCGCTCTATAAAATGGATAATTGTAACTAATTTCTGTTTTTATTTTAGATTTTCTTATATGTTCATTTATTCGTTCTTTTAATTCTCTATGTGTTTGTCCTATATAGCTCTTGCCATTGGGCAATAAACATCTATATATAATCATATTATTCACCTCCTATAAAGTGAATAATCATCAAGTCTTTGCTCGGTCTCATCCTTCTCAGGACTTTAACCGATATAGTTATCTACTATGCTATATTTTTATAGCACCATACATTACTGTATGTTTGGGCAATAATTTTACCCAGCTTATTTATAGGATCCATAATTTCAGATTTTACTTGATCTGGATTTATTGACCACGCCTTCATAATGCTAACCAAGCCACTCTGACTTTCATCAACACTCATACCAGGTGAGATAGAAGCGAACTGAGAACTTAGTTTTGCCATTTCTGTTGCAGCCTCATTTGTGGAAAATCCCAAACGGCTCCAGGCACTCGCCTGATCAATAATTTCCTGAGTAGTAACACCCATCTGTTTTGCTACGTTATTAGAATCATAATAAAAATTCTCAAGCTGATTCTCATTCATCGCTGTAGTTTTTTTTAAATCAACCAAAGCAGTATCAAGTTCTGTAATAGTAGAGACAGCTTTTTTAACTCCGTTTACCATTCCATAGAATCCAACATACATACTTAAATAACTTTGCATCTGACCAATAAAACCGTATGTAGACTTTGTTTTAAAAATATCCCAAAGAGATTTTCCAGCTCTACCAGCAGCAATTTCAGTCATTTTCAATTTTAATAATTTCTTCTGTGATTTTTCTTAAATTGATACTTGGATCACCGGATTTTAATTGTTCTAACAATACATTAAAACCGGCTTTGGCTTCCGCAGAATATTTTGTATTCTCTGCTAAATCTTTATTGATTCTCTGAATAGCTTTCTCAACGCCGACCTCAACTGTACCTTTTTCAGCAGCAGAAAGTTTTTTGAATTCCGTAGCTGCTTTTTCACAATTCTGTGTTAATTTGTTTATTTCGGCTTGTTGTTCTTTTGTAAGTTCATTAACACCTTGCAATGAAGATTTATAATTTTTAAGTACATTATTTGCACTTTCTAAATTTGCAAGTTTTGTATTATATTCTGTACTTGGGTGAAAATCGGACGGATATGTTTGTGCTTGAGTAATGATATTTTGATATTTATCAATAGAATTTTGCAAAGAATTCAACTCTGAATTTAGAGTATTTTTTAAAGAGTCTTTTAATCTATTAACCGATTCAGCTGATCCATTTGATGCCTGATCGAGCCGATTTATCACGTCAACATATCTTTTCCATGTATCTGTATCTACATTCTGAGGATTTATCATAGAAGATAAAAACTTGTCTTGCATCATAAGCTTCTTTTTTTTAACTTCTCAATTTCCTCAATTTGTCCTGCGATTTCATATGACTTCTTACCAGTACTTTTATCAGAGGCTTTAAGGTTATTAAGTTTTGTAACAGCATTCATGTAATTCTGAATTGCTTTTTCGGCTTGTTCCCATTTGGATTGGATTACCTTTGCTTCTTGCTGTACTTTTTGTTCAGATTGTGCAACCTGTTCTAAGTTTTCAGAAGTCTTAGGAAATGTGTCTTTCATTCCAGATGAAATATTCGATTCTTGTGGAGTAGAAGAGAGGTTAGATTTCATTTCTGCAAGTTCGCTGTTAAGTTCTTTTACAGATTCCTTTGTCTTTTCAACATCATCTCGTACATTTTCAAAACCATTCGATTCAATAGAAGAAATTCTATCTTTTACATCACCAAGTTCGGTTTTTACCTCTTGAATATCAGATTTTAACTCTTCAATTTGAGAATTATTTGAATTAGAAGTATTAGAAACTGTTTCATTTTGAGCTTCTGCTAATTTCTGTTCAGCTTCAGCAGTAGCAATAGCTTGTGTCTCTTCTTGTTTTAATGATTCAATATATTTTTTATTTTCAGCAGTAGCATCTTCTTTTGCAAAGTCAAGATACATATTTGCAAGATCTTTATCTGAATTGATATCTTCGCTTGGATAGCCAAATAATTCTGCATCTTTTGCTCTGCTTTCTGCAATTTCTAATAACCTAACATATTCTTCAATGTTTTTTGTGATTTCGGGTGTAATTGGTGCATTACCTAAATTAGCCTTCACTTGAGAATAAGCAGAATTAAATTTCAAAAGCCGATTCTCTAGTAATGTAATTTCTGCAATTAAGTTACTTTCATCGGCATTACCATACTTTTGAAAATTTTCAAACTCTTTAATTCTATTTTCAACGATTCTCTCTTTGCTAAAAATTGAATCATTTACATCAAAATCGACAGTAACTTTTTCTAATTTGCTTTGTGCAACACCTTTTCGCAATGCTTCTTCATAGGCTTTGTAATACGCATAACCAGCCTTTGCACCTGCATTGGTAGCCATTGCTTCTTCATTACCATAATATTCTTTAAAAGCATCTGCATATTTTTTTAATTGGTTATAAGCTTCTGTCTTGTTTTTGGTATTAAATGATAAGTCAATTCCTTTTGATAAACTAATAATCTCATTAATCTTATTCTCTAATTTATCAAATGTCTGTAGCTGTTCTTTTAATCCAGAATCACCAAACTCGAATGTGAACTTATCTAATTTGAGTTTCTGTAATTCCTTAATTTTATCAATTACTTTATCATCTTTTGCATCTAATTGAATTGTGATTTTTTGTTTACCAGCTTTATTACTAATACCATCGAATACACCATTTGTTTCTTTTTCAAACTGTTCAAGACTAGCTCTATAATCAAAACCAATCTTAATAATATCTGAATTAGCCATTTATTCACATCCTTTCTAAACTGTACAACGCTTTCTATATTCATCCTTTAACCGTTCATGATACTTATGTATTTCTCTATACACGCTGAAACTAGCAGGAATGTTATACCAACCATGATAAGTACCTTTCGGATTGTAAATAAATTCAGACATAAGATCTGAAGGTGTAATTTGGTCATAGTTATCAAACATTCTTTCAGGTGTTATTTCAACGCCACCATAAAAAATAGTACCGTGGCTATTTTTATAAAATTTGTTATAAGACCTGTATAAGTTATGTGTTCTTACATACTGTTGTGGTGTATAATCGCTATAATATAAATCAATAAACGACACATAGCCATCTGTTAATCTCTGTTGAGCTTCGTGTGCCAATTCGGAAGCTTTTTTTTGAGCCTGTTTTTCCAAATATTTAATAGTGTCTTTATTTAGTCCCAATCTAATCACCTCCAAAAAATTCACTATAATTTCACTATTTTTACACTAAAATAGGAGAGCGGTATAACCACTCTCCATAAGAAAAACCCTATACGCTTTGACACATATAGAGCCTGTTTATTTCTTCAACAATCTGTGATATAATCCTATCTGTAAGTACTTACATTTTTATGTAACTATTAACCCTATTCGAGTACCTTTTGGTACAGAAAGGCGAAGGTGATATTTATACTTCGTATACATTTTCATACAGCTCAACTCTACCAATTGAATCTCGTGCCTATCACGAAAGGAGAGAAGTATGAGCGAGGCTATTCAAGTAGCTTTCATTTCAGGATTCTTTAATGTACTTTGCGTACTGATTGGAATTCTATTCAGAGATGAGAACTAATAAAATCGGATAGGAGCTGAGTTTTGGTGACGACCATTACTCGAACAAGGAAAGTGGAAAAGTCCGTGGCAGCCAGTCACGGCTTTTTTCGATTTTATAAGTATAAACACCTCATGAAATTTGAATTTCTATACCTCTTTAAAATTTTCAGTAGTTTTAAGTTTATAATCATCAAGAATCTTTCTCAACTCATCATTGGATAAACTATCAAGTTTCTTATTCACAACATCAACAAGTGGTGTGAGAGTAGCATTTGCCAAATCAGAAATTCTTCCAATCTGTTTGCTAATAAACGCCTGAGTAGTTGTCTCATTAAACTGAGTGTCTGACTGTTTCATTGTTAAAATGGTTTTAAATTCACTTAATTCACTCATAGGGATAAGTGGATCAGCTTTATCAGAACCAACCATTAAAATATCAAGTAAGCCAGACGATTTAAGTGCATCATATCCATTGATGAATCCTTTATCATCCTCATCAATCTCAAGATCGGTATATAATTCAATAACGGCACGACAAAACTGTACATACTGAGCAACAGAATTTACTCTAATCTTATCTGTTTTACGATATTTTGTTACTCCGTTATCATCATAAGCTTCCTGCTCAAATGTTGTCTTATCTACAATCAACTGTGCGTAAGCATCTTTCTTAATGAATGATACATAAGGGGTGATTTTGATTTTACTTAATAACTGTTCCCTTAATGTGTTATTTGCTGTGTTATTGTATCTCTCTACAAATTCTAAAAGTCTCATATTCCTTTTATCTCCTTTTAATCTAAAATATTTACTGTTATTTCAGTACGTGGATTATCTTTATCCACATGACAACGAATAGTCAGACTATGTAAATGTTCCCTATCATCATCAACCAAAAAACCAGATTCTACAAATCCATCATGGATAAATTTAGGACTATAGTTATCGGTATCCGTTCGTCTCTTTGTTGGATGATAAATGTCATATTCAATATTTACATTGTCTAATTTCTTATTCTCCAATCCTAAATCCTTAATCCACCATATAATAAAAGCTTTCCATGATTGTTTTAAGGCGTTCATTTGTATTCTTGGTTTAATAGACCAAACATTTATAGAGGGATGGTAAGGATGTTCGATTTGTTTCTTTTTCGCTTTCGGATGTTGTGAAAAAATAATATTGATTATATCTATTTACAACATTCATATCTAAAATTAGTTTTAAATTATTCATTAGAGTCACTTCCTTTTAAAGAAGCAATCTCTTTTGTTTTTGCAGCACGAATACCGCCACCAATATGTTTTTCTAGTGTTGTTCTGTCAAGAATAACTTTTTCTTTTAATTTTCTGATATTATAACAATCACCAACATTTGAAATATCTTCTTTTGCAAGTCTATCGTGTAACTGTTGTAGTCCTTTTTCTACAGACTTGTATCTTGCTAGTCTATCAGAAGATTTATATTTATATTCAGAGTCTACATATTCTTTGAACTCATCATAGAGTTTTTTAATTTCATTTACATCCGCATTTGCAAATGTCTTAATTGTTCTTTTCTGACTAAATTTAAGTTCATTTAATACATATTTCTCATCAACATTTTCGCTATCTGCAATAAATGCACCATGTTTTCTAATAGAAGGGATAACTTCTGTTGCGAGCCACATTTGGAATTTTTGAGCTAAAGGATTTGATGCTTTCATAGCCAATAGATAAATATAAGATTCATGCAAATAATCATCTTTAGTTTTTTCGGAATCTGAAATTCCGAAAGATTTTAAATGTGAATTTATACCAGACATATTAGGTCTTATGTATTCTTTTCCCTTTTTGTAATCTCTTTTTATCATCCCTAACCCCATAGCTGCGTCCCCGATGTTGACAGAAATACTTCCGTCTTCATTTTGAACACATCTAACTTTTAATCCTAATTTTTCATTTACAAATTCCTGAATTTCGTTTTTCATTTTAAATTTCCTCCAATATTTTATTCCTCAATATAATAGAAGAGTAGCGAACGCAACTGAGGAAATTGCTTCAATGGTTAATTACTCCATCTATTCGCTACTCTATAAGATGAGCCTAATGACTTCTCATCTTCGTATGCAAAAAACACACATATCAAAACATTAGAATTTCATATACACATTTTTTACATAACAAAAGAGCAGCTTCCAAAGAAACCGCTCTTTCATAATTCTTATATTCAATTGTCATATGTACTTGGTTAATTATTAATAATCATAGGATAAAGTTCCCACTTGGCGTTTGGGATATTTTTCAATGTGTTCACAAACTATTTTGTGTACTTCTTCATATCACCTGCATTCTTGTCAATATGAATTACTTTCCCACCAGTTGCTTCAACTTCTTCACATATCAAATTAAAATATGTTCTCATAAGCAATTCCTCCTATCGCTTAATACAAAATAGTTCATACAAATCCACTTGTAATACATGTGATAGAGAAACTGCGTTGGACAAAAGAATATCAGAAGTATATTCATTTTCCAAATTGGAAATAGCAGTAGTAGACATACCACTTCGTTCTGCTAATTCCGCAATAGACATATTATGTTTATATCTGTATTCTCCAACTTTGTTCTTCATGTATTTAGTATGTATAGAACTATTTTTATTATGCATATAATATAAAAGAAACTTATAAGTTGAATTGATAATTTATTTGATATGCTAGAATTGTTGACACTAAAAATTATCATTCCTTAAATACTCTTGGTATTTTTCAGAAATGAATTTCATACTTTCTTCTGCTTGACCATTCTCCATATTATGATCGCTTAAAAGCTTTTCATAATTCTTGTATGTTTTGAATACATTATTAAAAGCTTCCTTATTCTGTTTCTGACCATTAGAGATGGAAGAACAAAAATCTAAAATATATTTTCGCTTTCTTTCTAGGTTATTATCTAATAACTCAGATTCAATATTCTCTATACCTTTGGACATTTTAGTAATTTCTTTGTATTGCCAATTATCATGTTTTTCCAATATGGCTATTCTTTTGTCAATGGTTTCTTTATCTTCTTTCTGCACCAGTTTTAATGCGGAATCTATTTTTAAAATTACGATATAATTTCAATAATTTCTTTCGCCCCAAACAAAATTGCAAAAAATCCTAAAATTACCAACACATAATTAATTTGCGCTAAATTTTCTATTGCTTCCATACATACAAATTCCTCCAATCTTTATAATAACTGAATGAATTCAGATGCAGTAACCTTTAATCCATCATCTCCGAATTTTTTCTTTTGAAGCAGTGACAAGACCATTTCCATATGTACCTGGATATTCAACTCCATTTGGATCAAAACCATTAAGATATAATAATATCTCAAGCGCAGTAACCATATTCTGTGTTTCTCCTTTTTTAACATAATGAGAGCCAAGTGCTTTCCTAGTTGCAGAACCAAGTTTACCATCTTCAACAAGACCTGCTTTATAATCTAAGTTGATGGCGTGTTGCAATACTCTTACTTTCATCATATTTGTTTCTCCACCAACTAAACCATCGGTAACAATTTTTACACCTGTGAATTTAATAGCTTCACGTTGACCACGTTTTACTAATTTATTTCCAGATGTGACACTCTGGATAGTTGTGATAATTGTATTCTGAGATGTTTTAGAACCATCTGTATATGCAACAATTACATGTTTGCCAGGTGCAACAATAATATCACCACATTCGATATACTCTGATTTACCAAGATATTTTGATGCTTTTAATTCTTTAAATAATCCACTTCCTACTAAAGCACCACCAATGTTGCCAGAATATACAGCAGAAGAAATGACAGGTTTTCCATATGCAACATTTACAGCACATGCTGCTAATTCGGAACAATCAATTTCCACAGGTGTCTTTACATTTGCTACAATCCAATTAACGTTTTTTAATGCGTTATACGATGTAGTCCTGTGTTCCTGACAATAACCAAAATTGTTATTTAATGCAATAGCTTTGGCAGCCGCACCAATCTTAACTGCGTATTTTCTATCGGCACATCTATAAACTCTTGTCTGACCAAAATTATAAATATTTCCACATTTGACTTCTTTGCCAGTCTGATCACCGGCTTTACCTCCGGTTGTTTTACCATATTCGTTTGCAGAAGCCCATGCACATAATACAGCCATAACAAACTCCTCCTTTCAAAATTATTCCTTTGGATTTTTATAAGTAAGAGCAGTAGTAGAATCTCCAATACCTCTAGTCGTAGGATCAGTAATTGCATTAAATAAAGATACTAACGCCATTACAACGACATATGGATTACTTACTGCCTGTACAAACGTTTCCCACACCTTTGACCAAGTTGTTAAGTCGGATGCCTGTAATCCGAAATATGTAAGAATTGGAACTACAACAGAAATAATAACCTGTGCAATAAATAAAATATTCTCTTTGTTAAAACGAACTTTCCAGTTGATTTTGTTCATAAATTTTCCTTTCCATAGGAGAGTAGTAGCGACCTGACTATTGATTACGTAATTGTTCACTCACAGGTATGACATCTACTTTTATGCTCATTGTCTTGAGTAACCTATTTATTCATAATTTTTCCATTTCATATATACTTCTTTAGTATCATTTTTAAGAAAATCATTACAATAATTTTTCTATCATTTTTAGGACTATAACTTGGATATAAATCAATAGGATATATACCAGAATCAATATAGAATGTTTGCTGATCTCTGTTATATATACGGATAATTTCTTTTTCGTTATAACTCCTTGGTTTTAAATTGCTTTCTATAGTCATTCCTTCTATTCCTCATATAACGTAAAAAAATAGGGAACATAAAACCGTTGAATAGTAATTATGTTCCCTATTTATATTTTTCAAAATCACTATTCAACATTACCATCAGTCTTTTCCTCGACTTCCGCAACAATATCATTTTTAACAGATTCATTATCTGTTTCTTTTCTTTTTATTTATAGTTTTCTTTACCTGCGCCTTCATAATTGAAGCAATAGATTTCTGATAACTCTCTCCAAAATTATCCTTTTTTGATAAATCAAGTTTGGACAGTTTCTCTTTTGCTTCAATATCAGTTATTCGTCCATCTTCATACGCAGAAGCAATTCTATCAATTTCGTGACAATTATCACTACACCAACAAAAGTACCATGTTGGTTTACTTTTGTCTTCTGGATTACATACTGGGCAAAAACTGTATTTTTTTTCGGCATAACATACAGGTTCTCAAATCTTTATTAGCCATTAATCCTCCTTATAAGAGGGCAGTGATTAAACTGCCCAAGCAATCTTATTTAGATATCTTCCTCTTCTTCATCAATGTAGTAAATAGAGAAAAGTTCAGAATCTGTAGAACATGCGTTAAGCATCATAGCTCCTTTGTAATCCATTGTCTGAGAATCACCGCCCTGAAGTGCAAGAGTAAACTCTGGACTTGGCATAAATGATGGAATGTGAATGATTGCAGCTCTAAGAGTTTCTGTATCACATTTATCAACAACTAATGCCTTGAAAAATAACTCATGCGCTTTCGGGAATTTCTTACCAGAGTTGGTAATCTTAGCACCGCTATGAATTGTCTTCTTGTATTTAACGATGTACTGTGTCTCTCCATCTGCTGTTGGTGGAGTTAATACATCGCTCGCAGGTGTATTGTCAGGTTCACCAGATGCATCTGTATGTACAATAGCAAATTCTGTTGCAGTAGCAGAAGTACCTTTTGTATATAATTCTTTACCCATAGAACCTTTTGGGGATAGAGAGTTTACGACAACAGAACCATCTACATAACCAGTAATATCAAGTGTTTCACCTGCCTTTACAAGCTGAATCATCGGCATAACAATACCTTTGTCTTCTGTTGCAATCTCTGCATCTGTGGCTGAGATAGCTTCGACAACTGCAAGATTAAGAAATGCATTAGTTGCAGTTACCTCGCCTTTTTTACCCGTATATTTTCTATATACAAGGTTTCCATCCTTATCATTGATATCAGTAGAATCTGCTGTAATATCAATATTGGCTTCTGTAAGCTGAGTTAAAGCATACAGAGGTGTACCGTTTGCTTTTGCACCGTAACCAAACTGAAGTCTATCAACGATTACGTCACCTAATTTAAATGCCATATTAATTTTCCTCCTTTAAAATTTGTTATTTTTATGCAATAAAAAATGAGCGATTATAAATCACTCATAAAATTAATTAAGTCATTTGGGATATCTTTTGCACTAACCATGCCGCCATAAATACCATGCATAGCTGCAACGCCCTGTTCATATTTCTGTATTCTTTGTACAGAGTCCATGAACTGACATATATTAACTTGTTTTAAATCATCCAACTTGTATTTAAAGCCAGGATGATTTATGCAAGCAGATACAAGAGGTAAGAGAGTGGAAGATCCTTTCTTGTCTTCGCTCTGTTGTACCTTCATTCTATCTTCTTGTAACATCCAATGCTTTGTGGTTTTACCTTTTGCCTTTTCTGTTTTCGGATGAACATTCATCATTGTACGAATATATTCCGCAATCTCTAAATATTCATCATCATAAATAAGGATGTTCTTATCTTCGTTAAATAGCGCCAAGTGGTCATATTCTGTATCTTGTTTATTTTTCTTTGCGGGAGTTAACACAAATCCATCAAAATTAAAATCTTTAAAAATTAAATTTAGTGGTTCTTTATCTTGTACAAGTTGATACATTATATAAAATACTTCAATGTCTTTGGTTTTGTTCCAATCCTTGTGAAAAGTATCATATAAGAAAACCCTAATTGATGTTGGGTTATTGAGAAAAGGTGATAAAGATTGATAAAATCTAGTTTCCCCAACTTCAAGAATATCTCCGATTGTTGGTACAGAAATTGTAATATTATTTATGGTATAATCTTCACCAAAATACATTCTTAATTTATCAAAATGATATTCTGATTTTTTATTATTAGATTTATTTTTCTCAGAATCTTGTTCTGCGGCATTTTGTAGATTGTCTAGCGTTTCTAATACATCCATTTAATCACCGCCTAACTCCATAATTGGTGATAGAAGTTTTACCATCAATTGTTTTGTGAATTCCATTAGTATCAACAACTTGGAATACAAGAGTACGAACGAGATAGTTATTATCTGTTGTGGATTCTTTAGAAGATATGAGATGAGTCTGCATACCAAAGATATTAGACCAGTTGAATCGTTCTCTTATAATAGAAGCGATTAAATCATGGCGTGGAATACCTGTAAGTTTATCATACCTGTCATTACCGTGAACAAATATTGTAAATGTAATATTTGTGTACTTTAATGTATCTTGATAACGAGGCATTTCGTCAAACGCTACTTGATAACATATATAGTGTTTTACTTCTGTCTGAGTGTCAGGAATAAATAAAAAAGGACGAATGTTTGAATTACTACCAAAGTACCGTTCCCATTCGCCTAATGGCTCATATTCACCTATTTCATTATTCCACTCCCAGTTTACATTGCCATCATCATCAAAAAGTTCCGTTTCTAAACTTTTTTCATTGAGGGCATATAATAAGTCTGGACGAGTTAATAAAGCTTTTTCAATTTTCTTCTTATATTGAATGTTTTCATCATCAGGAGCTGATTTATACTCTTTAATTTTATTTAATAGATCAATTTTTGTAATTATCTTTTCCGTTATTTTCACCTCCTAATCTGCTAATTCCAACGCAAGAGTTTCAGATTCAATTATTACACCATCTTTTTCAATAGTGCATTTAACAGACAATATTTTGCCAATAGTAGAAGAATCACTAGTAAACTTTACTTTCTTTTGGTTATACTCTGTACCAGCTCGCCATGTTACTTTATCAGTCCAATCTTCATCGTCAATAGAACAAGTCCATGTAAAGGTTGCATCAGTATATTCAGTTGTGATATCTTCATTAGAATCATTAAATAGATTTACCGTAAGATTTTTATAAGAGCCACCAACTTTGATTGTAGAAGTGGATGCTGAAATTCTTGCTGTGGTAGAAGATGGGGGAGTGTTTGGAGTAGATGGATCTGTTGGGGCAATTTCTGAATCGAAATAATTCGCATACATTTCACCTGTTTCAAGATTAACATAATCGGTATGCTCATTCCAAAATGCCGTATATATAGTAAGTTTTTGAATACCAAATGGCATTGAATTTTCAACCTTGGTCACTGTCCATACGGTAGGATGTTCTGTTAAAGCACTTACTACAACTCGCATATTTTTAGAATCTTCAGAAGTGTACCAAAACTTCTCTGTAATAGAGTTCATTGGCAACCATATCTTATCCTGATTATCTGTGTGTGTAAAATATCGGTCTGTGTAAGTTCCAATCGTGTAGGAGCTTTGCTGCCTTAAACAACACCACATACGTCTCTTTATACGCTTATCATTATTCTTTTCAATCCATGTAAGTTCATAATTTACTGGTAAAATGAGATACTTTGGGAACTGATTTGCAGGTTCATCACGACAGATAATCCACTTATGATAAATTCCTCTATCATCTGGAACGTCCACGAAAAGTCCTATCGGAAATGTCGCTCCATAGCGTTTCCTAAAATCAGTCTCATAATAATAAAGGTCATCACCTTCATTGAATCTTACAGGCTGACTTGGACGAAACATAAGATAGTATTCTACTTGATCTTTGTCCATTGACTGATAAGATTTGACAATAAACTTTGCGTCAATCTTTGTCTTATTGGTATTTTCATAAGTCATACCTTCAGCAAGAGAACGTGTAATTCCATGTTCATCTGTGAAGAAGTCATCATGAAAGTAGTCATAAATGTAACAAGTCTTGGAAGTGATACTGTTATCCCAAGTTTCTTCCATCAAAAAATCAGATTCTTCTTTATAAATCTGACCTAAAGTTTTCGCATTATTTGTTTTGGCGTTAGCGATTCGCCGTGCTGTCTGTAAGCTTGGCATCACCAACACCTCCTTCAAACATCTGCTTAATATAATTGTGGCTATCTAAAATAGCCCTACGAAATGTCATGTAATCAAACTCATCAGATGTAACTTCGTCATAAGCGGCTTGCAAAGCAGCCATTAATGTGACCATAATTCCATTATTATTAAATAGAGTTTTTGTTCCACTAAATTTAAACATGACATTCTGAAAAAATATAAGAAAAGCTTCATCATTCTCAAATATTTTTTCTTCTATTCGATTATCCTTATAAAGTAATAACTTATGGACATCGTTGTGCATCGCATGTGCAGCTTCTTTAATTTGTCTTTTAGTGAACGAACCATATATATATTTCATAGTTATTCACCTCGCACATATGAGTTATTAATATATCCATGACTTGCAAGTTTTCTACTAAATTCATGCTGTAGTGTATCCAATCTACTTTGCATATCTTTATATGGATTCTGCATGTTTTTTTCTTCTTTTGTTCCTAAAGCTCTAGCAGTAAATTTTGCAGAGTCAACCTGTGGTGTTAACCATTCTATTGTCATTCCAAGAGTGAACAATCCTATAACATATTCCTTATCTGCAAAATCGCTAACAGGATATTGCATCTCAAATTCAATCTGTTCCATTCCGTCATCCATATTAAATGAAGCGAATTTCCTAATAACTCGTTCATCACCTGCAACCATGTGTAAGCGTTCAGTCCATGTTTCATTAAGATCGTTTTCGTCAAGAGAAAGTTCTTTCATATCTGAAATACGTCCTCTTGTTCGTGAAAAAATTGTTTCATATGGAAGCGTCATTGTGAGCCTCCTTTACTACATATTCAATTTTAAAAGTAACTCTGTTCCAAAAATAGAATCAAGCGTCTGAATTCTCTTAACAGAATCAAGTGTTCCGTCATCAACCATACTTGTTGCAATAGTTTTTAATGCTTCCTGTGCTCCAATTGGAAGAGAATAGACTGCTTTTTCCATTTGCGAAGGAGTCATCTTTAAAATATCTCTTAAATCATTTGTCGAGTGAAGAGTAGAATATAAATCATCAAGTTCTGGATGTAATGCGATAAAATCTGCATCCTGTACAACAAAACGAGGTTTAAACATCATCTTGTCACCCTTCCTTGCTGCATAATCCAAATCTCTAAATTCAATTTCCTGAACGTCATCAATATCTGCAAATGTATATAAAGTATCTGATTTAAGTCCAACATAAAATAATTCTCCTGCGGTAAGAGACACACATGGAATCATTTCTGTTGGCTCAAACTTCTTTTTTTCTGATTTCTTTTCAGCCACATCAGTATTAGTATTTTCTATTGCTTTTGTGGTGGTCTTTTTTTGTATATGCCATTTATTTTTCCTTTCTATCCAATATAAAAAAGAGTGGCTAGATAAACTAACCACTCAACCTTATTTACTATTCAAGAGTCCACTGACCAAAGTACTGTGGTAATACTACCTCAACACCCATTTCTCTCTGAACTTCATATTTCTGGAAGTCATCAGCGTGTTCACCCTTCTGAGTACCAGACTCATAAATCTGAGTTTCACCCTTATCTGTAAACCACACGAACTGTTCCTGATTCTTTGCAAAGATAAGAAGTCTCTTATCGTCAATAAGTCTCTTTGTTACATCATTGAAAGCAAATCTCTGAGGAATCTCAATAAGTTCTGTTCCTTCGTATGTACCGAGCGACCAGTCTTTGCAACATCCTCTTTCTGAGACAAACTTCTCCAATCAACTTCTGTAAGACCATTAAGTTTCTTCAATGCAGTCTTTGTACCCATAATAACAACTTCTGCACTATTAGCAGTTCCAACATCCTCAAGAAGTGTATCAAACTTGTCCTTAGTAGAAGCAGATAAAGAACCTGTTTTTACAAACTGAGAGTTGTTAGGTAACTTAGTTGCAGCACCATAAATTCCTGTATAGCAAAGTTCCTGAACTTTATATACAAACGCTTCTGCAATCTTATCTGTCAGCTCAGTAAAATCAATACGTCCAAGTAAAATAAGATCAATATCCTTACCAATCTTTACACCATACTTCTTAGTATGAATCTTGTGTGCTGTACCTTCATTTAAGTACTGTAAAGTCAGATCATGGTGGTCACCACTAATTTCAGCAACAGCAAGCATAACCTTTTCTCTTGACCAAAACTCTTCCTCGTCGCCAAGTTTAACATTTCTCATATCTACAAAATCATTAAACCACTCAGATTCCTTGAATGCTGTATCTACCTTAAAATCAATATCAGACTCAAGTAACTCATATACTTCTGTGTGATGAAGCTCTAAGGCTCTTTCACGTCTCTTATTGGATCTAAGATCCTCTTCAGTAATGTCGCATACCTCCATAATAATTTTACGGATTGCCTTATTTGCTTCATGTTTAGAAACCTTTCTCTGGTTTCCGTCATCATCGTACTCATAAATATCAATTCCGTGATTTAAGTTATATGTAAGCTTCTTAAAATTTTCATACTTATCAGCATCTTCAAAAACTTTTCTTAAATGTTCTGTACTAAATCTCATCATTATTCTATATCCTCCTTTCTATTACGCACCAATTTTTAATTTTCCACTAGAAATCGTTGTGATTTCAGCTCCAACTGTAGGTGAGCCATCAAAATTATCTTCTGTAAGCCAATAACGATCCTGTGAATGAAGCATGTATCCACGAACTGCACCGTCTGCTGGATCGTTATAGAAATTAGAAGCAAGTGCGAGTGAACGAGGACTCTCGACATTGTTGAGAGGTTTCTGATAGATAACACCAACTCCCTTTGGATCTCTAATTACAACAAGGTATCTTCCTGACGCATCTTTCATTGCGATATAAGCATCAATTTCAGTTGCAGCTTCCATCTCCCAATTATCAAGAGAAGTCATCTTACCTGGTTTGAAATGATATCCATTAGGTGTATCTTCTGTAATCTTTACAGATAAAATGTGCTCGCCATAATCCTGAGCAAGTAAATTACCAATTTCCATCTGTGGAAATTTTGTAGCAGCATATTTAATAGCCATTATGTTTTCCTCCTTAAATTTTGTTTTTTTTTTGCAATAAAAAAGAACGCATAAAGCGTTCTATATGAAATGAAGTTATATTCAGTTTTTTAATCAAATAAGTTGCCGTAGTTTTTCTTAGGCTTTGATTTCTTATTCATATTTGTAAGTATCTTAACCGAATTTGTGTTTTTCTTTGTGTCAACAGAAGAGAAGTTCGCATGTGCAGACATATAATCTGAATGCATAACCTTTACTTTTGTTTCAAAGTCTTCTACGGAATAATTATCCATAGTCTTTACTAATTCAGCGAAATCAGTATTTACATAATTTCCTTCTGAATCTTTCTCTGTAAGAACAGAATAGTTATCAGCATTGATAATAGCTTCTTTTTGTGCATGAAGTTCATTCTTTTCTGCTGTCTCTTTAAACTCCTTAAGGGCAGCGTAATTAGAACGCATGGATTCAAGTTCAGCTTTCTCACTTGCTGTCAAAAGCTCACGGAATAATTCTATACGCTCACCATCAAATGAAACATTATCTCCATCTTTTGTATAGTTCTGTCGGTAAATTTTGTCAGTACACCAACCCTCGTATACAAAATAAGAATCAAATACATTTGAGATATAGTAATAATCATTATCTGACATCTTCATATGGTGCTAACAGATTATAGAGTGCATATCTTGTATCTTCATGAGAAATCTCATATGTACGAACAATCTTTTCAAAAGTCTGACTTTCACCTTCATTCCCATCTGGATCAGAAGCTCCTTCGCCATTACCTTCTCCATCATTGGAAGGCTCACCAGATTCTCCGTTACCTGAATTATCTCCTTCTGAATTGTCATCATCGAACATCTCAGCGAATTTTGCTTCAAGTTCCTCATCTGACATTTCTGTATAGTCGAATGTTACATCTTCAGCAGTCTTACCATATTTGGCAAGTAACTCTTCAAATTTTGTCATTTTGTTATTTGTTCCTCCTTCCTTTGATTGTGTTTGAACAGGAGTCTGTTCTTTATTGAAATTAGAAAGTGTCTTATTAAGATTTTCTAAGAGTTCAATCAATTTTTCATTTTTGTCAAATTTAACTGAATTGTTATTTACACTGAAATCAGCAATATCAGCACGAGAACCTTCCATACCTTCCTGAATTTCTGTACCATCATCATGACTTCCCAACAAAGTCGAAGCGTTTACATAGAAATCATTTAATTCAAGATATTTCTCCTTGGCGTTGTAAGAGAGTTCATCAATGAAAAGCTCGCAACTATTTTTTGAACCTTGTTTTGCACGAATAATTTCACAAGCCTTTGTGTATTCTTCACTTATATAAGCATAAGCACATACATAATCTTTATCTAAGTTATCATCATGTTCCCAAAATGCAGGTTCAGATGAGAAAGAACCAACTTGAGATTCAATATATTTCAGTTCTTCTTTACCTTTTTCGTCTTTAACAATTTCCATCTCATGACCTTCGAAATCCCAACTGCCATCGTCAAGCTGATGGATTGCAGCCAATACAGGTCTGTCAGCAATAGTATTCATTGCTTTCTCAGCAGCATCCTTTGATACATAACTCTTATTTCTGTTAAGCCCTGTATGAAAAATTCTGAATTTAAGACGCATCATTCCACGATGATTTTCGTCTACGGTATCGTCTATTTCAAAAGTAGTAGGCACTTTTAAAGCCAACTGATAGCCAGTATCTTTAGAACTGAATTTTGCAAATTTCTGCTCTTGACAGAATTTTAGTAAATCATCTTCAGTTAAAATTTTCTTTTTAATAACCTTTGGCATTATTTAACCTATTCCTCCTTTCTTTGTTGATATGCCACTCAAAGTAGGAGAGTGGTTAGAATGTAAGCATATTGCTATGCTGAATTTTATTATTTGTATTTTCAAAAGTGAGAGGGTGGTTATTCAAAAATGTTGCCACATTCCCATCTTGAGATACCAGTTTAAAACCTTCTTTAAGAAGTTTTTCCTTTGTCTCCTTGTCGGATGTTTTAATAAAATTGTATTTCATATTAAGACACCTCCTTTATTTATTATTGAGATCCTCGTCTCTCGTGCGAAGTCCAGCATCTGTAAGTTCCGAATCATCCTTCTCTTGACCACCGCCTTTATCATTACCTGTCTGAGTATAAGTGCTAGATAGTGGCTTGAATTTTGAACTAAGCTGCAAACAGTCTTCTTCCAAAAAGTTCATAGATAACGTATCTTTTTCAGACACACCATTTAGTGTGTTATAAAGAATTTTGTTTGGCAATCCATTGGTACATGATTCCAAGATTGATTTTCTAAAGTCATCTTTCTGATAAATAGAGACATCAAAGAATTTAACTTTACAAGGTTCAGATATCCAACTAGATAAAAGTCGATTTACAATCGCTTGAATCTGTGGAATAAGAGTTGAAATAGAAAATGTAGAATCTGCAAGTACGCCATATTTAAAAGCAGTAGAGTTAGAAGCGGAGTTTAGATTTAATATCTGAGCACCACCAGCCGTATTGAGAATTTCTTTTGTAGCTTTTTCAACTTTTGTAACATCGCCAGTTGCATCATCTGGAAAACTTATCTCGTGCAATTCACCAGGAACAATAGCAGCAGAGATATAAGGCGGTAATGCTTCTTCAAGCATACGATTGAAATACTGAATCATTATATCTGGATTCACAGACCAATCATCTACATCTTTACCCATTGTCTTCATTTCAAGCCATACTAATTTATAAATATTAGCCGCCTGTTGAACTGCCTGATAATCAGAAGCATCCATAAGATCAATCAATGATAAGAATATAGGTGTAAGCACAGGAACGATTGTTTCCCAGTCTTCAGACCTAAATTTAATACATACATTGTATTCTTCGGGAATTAACTGATATTTTTCATTTGTACTCTTATATGTATTCCACATACTATTGAATGGTTCTCCCCAATATTCAAGAAGTTCCTGATGACTACGGAAATAACTCATATCCATAGCTCCTGCAAATGAACCGTCAGGAAACATACCTGCAATTTTCATATAATCTGGATCTAATGGAAGAACAAACATTCCTTGTCCTTCTGTATAATAAGCACATCCATAAAATACATCTTCTCTTAAAGTGATAGACGCAGCTTTACGAAATTCATAATTTAATCCTAAAGTATCAACTATATTAACTGTTTCTTGATACTTTTGTAATGTGGATTGTACATCATTTTCGCCTGAGATTATAAATGGGGGAACAATATTACGAATTGTAAGATCAATCTGATTTGCATAATATTTACAAAGACGATAATAGATTTCTGAACGATAATAAAGATAACGAGATAGGCTTCGTAGATTCTTTTCATTAGAAGAAATATTCTTTATATAAGATTTTACATCTTCTTTGGAGTAATTACTGATTGACGTATATCTAGATGATTTCTGAATATCTCGAAGACTTGTAATTGCACTTGTTGCGTCTTCATAACGTTCAAGTCTACTTTTATTTTTCTCATACCATTCACGCATTTCATTTGCGGTTGGCTGTTTTGGAGTAGAAGAAATGGTTTTCTTCTGCAAATTATTTATTTTAGCAGGTGCATTAGAATTTGCATCTACTTTCTTAGGTCTAGGCATATTTAATAATGCACCTCCTTAATTGTATTTTGCTTTACGGATTGTAAGCTTATTAATGAAACTTGTAGCATCTTCTTGTGGTCTTCTTTGTCTTACTTGATCTTGACTTCTTAATGTAAATAAGGCGTGTCCCATTAAAGCGAGACAGTACGATCTATCATCATGAAGAATGTTCTCAAAACCAGGAGCAAGATCATATCTAATATTTCCATTAGAAGATTTGTATTTGTACATGTGAGTTAATTCTTCCTTCATGGCATCAAGCTGTTTAAGACCAATTTCTTCTTCAAGAGATAATTTATAATTCTTTTCAACAACCTCACCATTTTCTTCTTCAAGCATAGTAAGATTTCCATGATAATCATATTCAGCAGTAAAACTAATCAAGTCTTGATCAATCATCTCGCATAACTGTGAATACATAATTGCCTTATATTTAGCTGGCTCACGCATACGAATAATATCAATAGCGTCTGGATATCTTTTTACATATGGAACAGCATAATCATAATTCGCATCAATCAATCCATGATGTTCATAATCTTTTTCGCCTTTATGCTTTGCTTCATAGAAATTATCAAAAAGTAGATCACATATCTGCGTCGCTCCACCACCAGAACCTGCGTCAATGTATACTCCATGAATATTTTTATAATCAGGAACACCGTATCCGTTATATCTGACTATGATATCTTGAAGCATTGTTACCTGTTCAGGGGTAGTAAGTGGTTTTTTGTGTTTCTTTATCAATCAAATTGATACCATTTACAACGTCTAATAACCAACCACGCTTATCATCTCTATGTAATTTACCAACCAACACAAAGCTATTATCTCTTTTTTTGGCAGGATCAAAACAGATGACCATAAGAGAATTATCATCATTAACAAGCATTGGCGGTCTAACAACGCTATTTCTAAGCACTTGTGATTTCTTAACTGCTATATCATCACCAAGGTCTGAATCAAATTTATTCATATACTCACGAGTAGCCTTAGTTGGATTCATCTTCATTTCTGAATCAATCTTTGCTTGAGTAAGTAGTGGAACGGGATATACTTTTCCATTATAGGTAGCATGAAGAATTACTTCACAATCTATATCTGCACAGAAATAATTCTTATCACCTGCCATAGAGTGCATTGCAGCTTCTTTATATCTTTTATAAAAGACATCATCCATAGAACCTGCTGAACTTGCACATACAACTTGATTTGGGAAATTTGGTGGAAGTAATGTTACATCAACATCACCACCAAGAGCAAAGTCACTGTTCTGAGTGACGAACGGAAGAGTAGCAGCGAACATATCTTCAGATACATACGATGCTTCATCATAGAAATTAAGTCGGCTTCTTCGACCACGAGATCCATCAAAATTTGAGTTGACCGTAGCCAAACTCGATCCTGAATAAAGTTTAAAGGAGTAAGATGCTGGATCGTGCCGAAATCCCTCACTATTTGAACTTTTAACAAGTTCGTTTAGAAATACATCTGTCAAGCCAGTAAATGAAGCGATTTCTTTTTTGGCAATAGATTCAATCTTCTTCATCATACCTATACTTTGAGAACCTGTGCTTGATAAAATGTACTTCAAATTTTGGCAGTAACATTGTTTTAGCCATCAAAAATGGGCTACCTAGAGTTGTCTTACCAGCATTACGACTCATACACCAAACAACATTTGGTGTAATCCATGACATCATAAATACATATTTCTGATAATCAAGAAATTCGATGCCGAAAAATCTTTCACAGAATTTTACTGGGTTTCTGCGTCCCCACTGAATTATTTCAGAGAATTTTTTCAAACCCTCTAACTTTAATTCAGACATATCATAATAAGTAGGTTTTTTGAAAAAAGTAAAATTCTTTGGAGTAAATTCATTTATAGAATCACCCATCAGGACAATTTTATCATCAGCCATCTTCGATTACTTGCCCTTTCTCATCTATAAGACCTTTTTCAAATAAGAAATCTTTAAGGTCTTTATTTTCCTTTTTCAATAACCTACTAAATTCAACTGCATTATCTCTTTCTTTTTGAAGATTAAATAACAATCCTTTTTGATGAATAACTTCTTTTTCCCAATCGTTTTCATCAGGATTTAACTGTTTTAATTGGTTCTGATGATTTCTTGTCATAATATCTTCGATTGCCATATTAGTTTCATAATCGAAGGTATTTACCTCAGAACCATCTAAATCCATTTCTTGTAATTCTTTTATGATACCAGTAAGAGTACCAGCACCTTTACTTTTTCTATTATTATTATTTTCAGATATTCCGTTATCCTTTGCTAGTGCAAGGGCAGAAGATATCATTTTTTGCTTTGTTTCAGCTAAAGATTTAATTGTTGATATAACACCTGGATTACTACCAAGTTGTTTCTTGTATTGTGAAATAGTATCATTGATTGTTTTTACATCCTTAAAACTTTGCACAATTTCAATTACAGCTTCAAGCTTCAATCCGTCATCTTTTACAGACTCATCAAAATATCCAACAAGCTTAGAGTAAAGAATAGGCTGTTCTGAAATTGGTTCATTTTCAAAAGGATCATAACCTAAAAATCTAAGAACTGTTCGTTTATTCTTTTTATACATTTCAACGACATCTTCAGATAATTCGTCTTCTTTATTCTCTTGTGTAACTTCTTCATCTTTGTAAACTATTTTCTCTTTAAACATGTCGGAATCCATGTATCCCATACCAACATAATTTTTCATACTGATATTTTTAATGTACGAAGTCCAGACGTTTTCCTTACCTTTTCCTGTAACCATATTTTCGGATTCTTGAATACTTGCATTCCATACAGTTTCAAGAAAAGGTTTGTTAAGATAATATAATGCTTTCTGTACGCTCTCTTTCGTTGGTTCATGTTCTTCGCCTCGTTCGTCAACTCGTAATGCAATTTTACGAGCACAATCACGACAGATTCTCGAAAAACTTTTTCCACCAAGTAAAGGATCTGTATCATAATAAAATTTTGTTTCTATATCCTTATGCTTATTACACATAGGGCAGTGAGCAGTACCTGCATATTTATCAAGCTTGTACTGTAATTCTTCAACTTTTTCTCTAGCTTCAGCAGCCGTTAATTTAACTGGTTGCGTAGTGCTTTTTCTTGTAGACAATTAACAGCTACCTCCTTTTATTCCAATAAATTAAGCACTCTCTGCAATAACAGTAAGAGTGCTTTCCAAATATTCTACATAATCGTAGTTGATATTTATTTGTAAATTGTTTTTCTTAAACCATTCGTCAAATTCCCCAATATCAATTCTATATACAAAATCTAAGAAGTCATATGGAGAGAATTTAGTGTATCCATAATTATCATGAAATAGTTTATGTACATCTTTATTTATACACGCTCCAAACCCATAAATTATATGTAAATCCTTTAATTCGTCTCTTAAATGTTGAAACTCATCTTCACTATAATCACATACTTGTTGTTTGACTTCTATGCCAGTCAACTTAAAAACTTCATCAACAATATCTCTAAAAGCGGTAGTATGATGTACATTATCAAATTCTCCACCAGTAATTACACATTTATAATTACAAAATTCCATTGATTCATTAAACCAATCTTTTGTATCAGAGCGAAGTTCCGTATATGTAGGTAAAATACCGCCTTTCCAACGACCATTAAGTTCTCCATTTAAAGGATTAATATGTCGTGGATTCTTGTCACCAGCCCATTTACCTTTCATACGCTCACTAATAGCTTTACATTGTTCAGGACTTCGTTTTCTTCCTTTCCACCAACTATCATGGGTTTTGTAATATTCTTTTTTGGTGGCAGAAATTTTATCTCTTGCCTCTTGTGAAATAATTCTTCCTTTTAATTTTTCACTGCATTTTAAACTCCTTGCAATATTAGCTCTATTTTGTGCTTCATAATTTTTACCTGAAATTCCCAAAACACCTGCATGACATTCAATTGATCTTACGGTTCTATTTGGAAAGAATATATTATGCAATTCTTCACCTGTAAAATCCTTATAATTTTCATACATTATTTTATCTTCAGCTTCAGACCATTTTTCAAAAAACGTATAATCAGGATCTAAAAATCCAGATTCTTTTTTACTACATTCTCTACATACATTTCGTAATCCGTCTATACAAGCTAAATCAATTGGAAAATATAATTTATTATTAGGTAGATCACGTCCACATTTTTTACAATGACGAGTACCAGAATAAAATAAATCTTTTTCTTTATTTTGTTCAATAATTTTTAATCTTTTTTCTTTATTGATTATTGCTTGACAGTTTTTACACACTGCATTCAATCTACCAATTCTCTTATTTGCATAAGAAAAATATTCATTTGTATTTGGATATTCTGCATTACATTTAGTACATATTCTTGTTTTCGAATCAACAGTAGTACCATGTGTATATCCCATAAAAATCACCTATAACCTTTCATCCTAACCTCAAACAACAACTAAAAATAGCAGTAGAAGTGGGGAGGTTAGGTGTAAAACCCACATACACAAGAATGATCAGTTCTTATGTCTACTGCCATAATCCAACCATCTGCAATCGAAACAGTAACAATCCTCTCATAGTTGGCTATGTATTTATTCTCTTTTTAAATTCCATCACAACACAAAAAGAAGCCACTTCATACGAAATGACCTCTCATAATTTCCAATATTAAATTTCCAATGAAAGTGCAATTCACTTCACTTAGCACACCTTCTACGATTTGAACATAGACCTAACGATTTTGGAGATCGTTGCTCTACCAATTAAGCTAAAGGTGTATATACAAAAGAGCCATCTCTCATGAAATGACTCTTTTCTTAAAAAAATTATCTTTCTCTAAACTAAATGAAACTATTTTCATTACGACTTTATCAGAATAATCTGCGTAGTTGTTGCCTACGGATAATTTGATAGGGCGGTAGTAAGTGTTGAGCTTACACACCTAAGTTTCGTATGCATCCAAAAAATAGGTTTTGGCATCAGGTTTACCGTACGAAAAGATTTCGGTGAGAGTCGAACTCACGCCCTCGGAGTTGCAGTCCGATGCCTTGACCAACTTGGCTGCGAAATCATAAATAGAGCATAACGGACTCGAACCGATACTCATGGAATGAAAATCCATTGTCTTACCTTTTGACTAATGCCCCATATTTTGGTGGAAGAGTACCACCCATTATAAATTACTCAGACCAAACAAGATCTGTTGTATAAGCCAATGTATTAATCGGAGTAAATTCTGTTACCTTGTAAGAAGCTAAAAGCTCAATACATTTCTTCTCTAATTCATCTTTATTTTCTGTAGAATATTCAACAGTTTCATATTCGCCAGTCCCAACCAATGTAGTAACTTCTTTTACTTCATGGGTATCTTCATCGGTTACAGTTTCTTTCTGTTCTTTCATAATTTCCTGCTTTACAGTAAGATAACGATACATTCCTGTTTTGGAATCTTTAATAAGAATTTTATACATAGTCAGCCTCCTTACAGTACAACAGATGTTTCAGCTTCAAAATCATTTGCCAACGCTCTGATTTCTGTTAATTTTGTTGTGATTGCAGCTTTCACTTTTTCCAAGAAAAGAACTGCCATTGCCTGTCCTAATTTTTCAGGAGTATTAAACACTGTACCAAGAGAAGCAGTAGGAATTTTATTTATGTCAATAGAAAGTGTAATAGATAAATGCTCATCGAGAGTGTACTTTTTATTTACTAAATCAGAAATTGTGACCTTTTCAATAGTAGAACCGTCTGGCTCATCAGTAACAATCACAGGAATTCCTGTATCTGAAAGTTTCAAATTTCCAGAGAAGTCAATCTGGCTATATTCGATATATCTTACGAAATTATGTAACTGATTTTTCTCTGTATCAGCATCTCTTATACTATCACCCAATTCTTCGACATTTAAACTTACTGTAATTACATCTTCGTTAATTTCTGTTTTCTGTGCTAATTTCATTATTCAGTTTCCTCCTCACTTAATAAGTTATAAAATTCTTTTAATCCGCAAATCATATTTTTAATGGTAGACTTTGACAAATTACACTGTAATTGTGGTAAATTCATATCTGTATCATTTACTTTAAAAACAAGACAATTGTTATCAAAATCAATACTCATACTTGCTTTTGTCTGATTTCCAATAAGCATCTGTAAAGCTTTTAAAGTTTTACAATTATCACTTGTAATACTTAATACGTCACCAATTTCCAAGTCGTTTTCAGTAACTTGTAAATAAGCCATTATATGTACACTCCTTTCTTTTATTTTTTCGTTTTCCTTTTAATCTAACTGGGGTAGTAGGATTCGAACCTACTAATTTAGCAGTCAAAGTGCTATGTCTTACCGCTTGACGATACCCCAATGTTGTATTTTTCGTAACCTTTACAGAGTGCTTTGAAAAATATAAAGTCAAGTATCTCTAACGAATCGTATGGGACTTGAACCCATGTTATTCTACCGTGACAGGGTAGTGCCATAACCAACTAGGCGAACGATCCATAAAAAATCAGCATAAAGCACTAACTAGCTGATATTGGACTGTACACATCCAGTTTTAAATTAGAAAACTTTCGCAATCCATTCATGCTTATTGATTATTCTCCACATATTTTCAGTCTTCGGAGCAAAGACCAGTTGATAAGGTTTTGCATCTCTTATCCAATAGACCGCCCAGCAGTCATTCACTAATGGTTCTCATTAACGCAGAGAAGCACGATAGATATACCGCATTAAGGTTTCGTGCGCACTAGAGTTGCTATAAAGTCAGCTCTACCAAAATACAGTAGCAGGTCTTACAATGCTACATGAATAGCAAATGCCAAGATATGACATGGTGTGCCTCGAAGAGGGCTATTAAGAATCTAGCTTCGATATTTGGACACTATATTATTCTCTGTTTTGTCGCCCACTTAAGGGTTCTTTTATTTGTTCTCTTGTTTGGAATATTTTGACATGAATTGTCATGATATGATATAATGGCTAGAACAAGCAAATAATCCAACATTTTAATTTGGCTAGATTGAGATGGTTAGGCGGTTTGAGTCACATCAGAACAGTGATGTTCTGTTTATATAGATATCCTCGTGACATCATGTAGGAAATACTTACAAAGGAGGATATAACGTGACGTTTATTGAATTATTAATCTTTACGATTGTAACTGGCATCGTAAGTGGCGTACTTGCTACATACTTAGTCAGATTTTTCGATAGACACAAAAATGACCGCCACTCGCCAAAGCACGGTCATTAATGTGTTAAGTATTAAATTTATTTAGCCTTTATTGATTTTACATTTGGCTCAACCGTCTAACGGATATTTGCTTGTTTTCTTTAGAAATTATTCTATCACAGTTTTGTGTTGAGTGCAAGGGGGAATTAGACGAAGTGTTAGACGAAAGCTTCATCGGGATTGCTTAAATACCTTCTTTTTCAGCTTCTTTCTGTAATTCTTGTTGTTTAAACTTTAGAATTTTTAATTTTTCCCTTAAATCAGCCTTAGAAGCAGGACGTACATAGCTTTGTGAAGTTACTGAAGTTGATTTGTGATTCGCCCATTGTGATGCAAGATTTAAATCACCAGTATCTTCATATATTTTATTGATCGCCGTCTTCCTGATGCAATGACAATGAAAGTCCTCTAAGCCAATAATTCTACCGATTTTTCTCATTCGATCGTGAATCATACCTTGTGTCCAAGGAATCCATTTGTCCTTATATTTATGAATAAATAGAGCATCGCATTCAAGATGGTCATAATCATTTGTTCTCATAGATAACCATGTTTCAAGCATATCCTTACAGGTACTGTCAAAAGAGACTTCCACACGGTATCCTTCCTTCTCACGTATTGACTCAAATACCATATTATCTAAATCAAGAGAAGATACAGTAAGTTTTTCCAAAGCACCAATTCTATTAGCGGAGAAGAGTGCGATTTCAAATAATAATTGGTCTTGTATTGTCCATTTGTTATTCTCTGTCTTATACAAATCTGCTCTAATAGCTGCAATCTGTTCATCATTCAAAAAGTAATGATTAAGAATCTGTTCTTCGTTTGCTTTTTTCATTCTATCAAGCTTACCATCAAAAGGATGATATTTAACAAAACCACGTTTCATAGACCAAATATAAAATGAACTTACGGCAGAAATTTTCATGTTGATAATCTTCTTATGATTCATCAATGTTTCCTGACAGAAAAGCATATATGCTTCCATAATATCAACTGCATTTTCCATAAATTCATCAGAATATAAATCTAATTCACCATAATTTTCTCCTAACCACATAAGAAAGTGTCGGAACAATCCTTTATATCTCTTGTATGTAGTATCTTTTACATCACGATTTTTGATGATATTAGATTGTAAATATTTTTCATATTTCTTCCAGTTCTCTTCATAAATAAATTTCTCTTTATCAGGAGTGAAATATTTCACCCTTGTTATTTTCTCTTTTGACAATATTTCAGCCTCCTTTTTAATCAATTATTTTATTAGTGGGTAGAGTGTGATTTGAACACACAATGTTTACCATGTAGGTCACGGTTTTACAGACCGCTTGCTTCAGCCATTTGCATACCTACCCATATAAAAAGAGCGTGTAGTACAAACCACACACTCCAAAAATCTAAAATCCAAAAGCCTTTAACATCTTCTGAATATCTTCATGACTTAACTCATCGCTAGAGTAGTAAGAATAACTCATATAAGAGTCGCCATCTGACCTACTAGCAGTAAATCCGTGAGTATTTCCATCTTTGTCTTTAGAAGTGTGTAAATAAGTCTCATCATGTGTAGGACAGTTTTCACAATCACCATCGCAGTTATCTTCCTGACCAAACAGAATAACTTCCTTATCCTCGTTTACACAATAATCAATAATATCCTGCTCAATATCACCATCCATATCAATGTAGAAAATATCTGTTTTATCAAGAACTCCAAAGTCCTCGATAGGGATAACAGTGATTACACAATTATCATCAACTGATACAAGATATTCGTCTATATTCATATATCTACAAGATCAATCTCTTTAACACTTGTTTCATCAAGCGCAAGAAGTTCCTCCATGATATACTCAGCATTTTCTTTATTTACAATTACACCAACTGTTTTATCAGTATGATATAATCTATTGATATAAATAGAGATAATGTCATCAACCTTATCCTCAAGATCAATCATCTGAATGTCTTCATATTTATTTTTCTTCAAACAATTCACGACCTTTCAGATTAGAGCTGCTTTGCAGTCTTTGACATCTTAAATGTGATCTCGTCATGCTGTGGAGTTACATATTCCTCACCCTTGCGATCACCCATCATAATTTTTCCTCTACGCTCTGGAACTGTCTTAACTTTAAATTTACCAAGCTTACCAACTGCAACTGATTCTGCGTGGTTTGCTGTTAATGTCTCTGTGATTACATCAAGCAAAGCATCAAGAATAACTGCGATATCCTTCTGTGAAGCTCCCTCAACTTTATTTGCTACTGCCTTTAATACCTCGTTCTTTGTCATTTTAATTTTCTCCTTTTTCTCAACCATTTGTTATTTTTTAATACAAAAGAGGGTAGCGTCTCATTTGAGTGCACTCCCTCTGATACATACAATTGTGACAGTAACATCACAATTTCTATACAATCGGACTAATTAAAAGTAGAAAATTAGCCCAATTTTCATAGTTACTTATGCATAATATAAAAACCAAGTCACTCGTACTTGGTCTACTTTGTCTTGAAATCAGTAATAATTCTTGTCTTGGAATCAATAATGTCACCATTTGAATCCAACGCAAGATACATAAACCCGTTCTGATTTGGAATTATAAGTTTACCGTTGTTATAATCTAACTTATCCAAATCACACACGCAACCTTGCTCATACATTTTTATTCCACCTTGAGTAAAACTTCCTACTTTATGGGTATGAGCCATTACGATTCCAGTAAATGTGCGATCTACACGCAAGAAATAATTGACTGCCTTTTCTGTTGTTTTTAACATACCAGATGAATAATTTAATGGATGACAGAAAATTACATTACCTTCTTTTATCCACCATTCTTTATCATAAACGATTTCAATATTTGAATCTTCAAACACTTCACGAATAGAAGAGTATTGTGTCTGGGTTTTATTTCTTTCATCATTAACTTTAAATCCATCGTCTACAATCATTCTTAGCGGATCTGTTGGAATGATGCCAAGTAATTCATTTGATAATCTATCAGAACAGTATCTTTGCATACGGTATTCATGATTTCCAATCACAAACATTACCTTTTTAGGTGTAGTCAAATTGATTAAATCAATGATATACTGTCTTCCTAAAACAAGTTCTTCATCAAGATTTACTTTGAATTTTTTAGGAAATGCAGAACATGAAAAACAATCCAATAAATCACCATTGACTATTAAAGTGTCTACAATTCCCTTATAGCTTGCAAAAATATCAATAGGTAAATTAAACGGAATATGAACATCTGACACACATAAAATTCTTTCAGATGCACCCTCGCAGTTGTGAATATAATTATCATACTCTTCATATCCAACAGCCTGTTTTCTAAGCTGATCTGGTGTAATATTCAATCCAAGCATATCTCGAATTTCAATCCAATCCATATCTGTCTCTTTACGTTTCTTTGCAAGGCAACATCTTAATTTCCATTCAAAATCTGTTTCATTTTCCAATCTATGTAAATCTATTATAGTGTCCACCTACTCTCTATTAAGCAGATTCAGACTCTTCATCTGGAAGCTCAATACTAATTTTAATATCAAAAATAGTAGTACCTTCTGGTAACATTTCAGCGATACGATCTACAATAGAGCCTTCATCATCAACGAAAACTCCGTTTTCAATTCGTACACCACTTGCTGTAATATTCTTTTTAGCTGCACTAACAATTGCTTTCTTAATCTTACTATCTACCATAATCCTTTAAATCCTCCATAAAATTAAAAATTCCCACCAGAACGTTTTCTGCCAGGATTATAATACATTTGTTTACTTTTATTCTGTTTCACTTTGATATACCCACGAATCTTCCTAATATAATTTTCATCATAACTTAATCTAGCATGTGACTCCAAATAATAGCATCCACAACGAGTTGGAATTTTATTTGATAATACATTGTCTATGAGCCTATACGATGGATTAAGATTCGAGAGATGAGTATGCTTTTCTGTATCTTCTTGTCTACAGATACGGTAGCCATTTTCAGTCTTGTCTATGTAAAAACCTTTATATTCAATTCTATTTTTCATAAGCAGAACCTACTTGACATACTTATCTTCGATGTAACGCTTTCCACCACAAGTCTTGTAATATCCAATATGTTCGCCTCTGCATCTACATATCCTCGTCTTGTGTTTCTGATTACATCTTCAGATAATAATTTTTCAATTTCATTTTTTGAAATGCACTTAATAATTTTCACTTCTTTCTTAATTTATTTCCTGCTGAATAGCAGAATAGAGTGAGAGTGGAGGATTTGAACCCATCGACAACTCGATTAAAAGTCGAGTGCTCTACCAACTGAGCTATAAGAGATTAAGAATTGTCAGTGACCATACCACAGGAACTGTAGCACAGCCACCGATCTATAAGAAGAGGAGTACAATATGAATATGTACCAATCTTAGAAATGAACTTTAGAATTATTCAGAATCGCCAATGAATTAGTAGCGATGGAATCTCTTAGATTTTATCAGTTCACCAAATAAGCTGATTATCCGTAGGTTTACCAACCTAACATTAAAGTTAGCATTTATGGCTGCTTGCACCACATACATTGTCTCTATGGACTTTATTGCCTCAGTATGATACGAGATCTAAATCACTGTTCTGAATTTAATTTGTGTTATATTGTGTCCGTATAGGACGTTGTTCTAATGTCTCTCGACAATTATATATTCTCTGTTTTATCAGCCAAGAAAAGCTGATTTCATTGTTTTATATTCGGGGCAGATAATGATACGTCTGCCCCTAGTATACTTTTTAAACTTGCAAGCCCTTACTTATTACACGCATTGGCAATGGCGTGGGAGTTTACTAACGTAACTCTGCGCTTTCTTCCCTCCATATTACACCCATTGTTAAAATCGCTGGAAGCCTTGATTTTACTAGCTTTTTGTGAATTATTTATAAAGTTACTAAGTAAAATTTGTGCAAAAATACTAATTAAAATTCAGCAAGAACTTATCTTTGTTCATTTTATACAAACAATTCAACATCTTTCTAGTGTATTTTTGACTTTTATTATAAAAAATACTACCATTATCTTTTGGCTCAATTCCAAGAGAAGTCTCAATCAACCTATTTATAGTAACAATATTTCCTACTTTTATCTTACTTAATTCATCAAGAACAAGTTTTGATCTATCAATGATTAATTCAGTAGACATTTCATCATCTAAACAAGAATTAGATTGAATAGCTTTAATATAAGAATCATATTCTTCAACAATCTGTCTAATTTTTGTCATTTGTCTATTATTTGCATATCCATCCATTTTAACAAAAAAATATTCAGTTGGGATTGTTTCAACAGTAGAAGCGTTCTGAATTTTATTAATCCAATCTTCAAGCCAGTTCATAGGACATAATAATTCTCTATTAATACGACTTTTAAGTTTGTTTTTCGATTCATCAACTTCCTCTTGCGGTAGTTCTTTACCATCTTTGGTGTATTTAATTTCTCTGGTATATTTCATAAACTCAGGGAAATCGTACTTTTTATACTTTGGCTTACCTGATTCCGTATAGCCAACGATTCTTTTAATGTTCATGCAAGGGAGTTTGCTAATTCTATCAATTTCTTTGTTGCCATCAATTTCATATTCTCTTTTGCATCCATCAATAATAACCTGTGCAAGAACAGAAAGAATAATAAAATTGTCATAGAGTTCTTTAAGTTTTTTCTCATCAGGACCATCTTTTTGTAATTCCGTCCAATAATAAGTCATTGCCAACTGAGCCAAATTACTTGAATATCCGATTCCCATACGTGACTTTGAAAACTTATTATCCATAGCAGCATAATCTTTTTTTGTGTTATTATAGGTAATACCAGACTCTTGTAATGCATTTACAATAGTATAAAAATCTCTATAGCATCTTTCTGCACATTTGACCATTGTTGATTGATTTGTGACAAGCATAAAATCCGAGTCTTCGTCCATTCCATTTGCCCTGTCTTGAATATCTGTATGAATACAATTAACTGCTATTATATTTTTACTAAATGCAAAATACTTATCCATTTCTTTAGAATAGACATTATGTAAATAGCATATATTGTTCGGGGAATTATGTGGATTTCTAAACGCTGCAAGATATTCATTATCATCAAAACGTTTAGTATAACACTGAATACAATTAGATTCTTGAGAAAGTGTTGGATCTTTTTCAAAATCCTCACCAACAGAATAGAGCAGAAGTGCATAAGGGTTACCACATACAGTCAAATTATCACCATTGACCATAATTTTTCCTTTTCTCATTCTAAAAACATATTGTTTAATTATCTCTTTCTTTTCATACCTAAAAAATTTACTATTTCCAACTCATGATTTTGAGCATATAAATCAGCAAGCATTTCATAATGATTTACTTCATTTGCATTCTTTCTAAGAAACTTTTCAAATTCATCATTATCACGCTTAAGTAATTCAACATAATCAATGCTAATCTGAGCAATATCTTTCACATTATCCTTCGTACATGGAAGAGTATTAATCATTTGATAACTCAACTGTTGATATTGTCCTAATTTACTTTGGTGGTCGGTTTTTACAATGCCCCACATATCACCATCAGAATGAATTCTTTCGCACCAATAGTCATATGCTTCAGTAATATTATTACCCATTAAGTCTTGAAATTTCTTCCATTTAATCGCATTATCAGTAGTTATCATCTTAATATCTTTTAAATAATGCCATTTACCAAACATATCTTGAACCTGGTATGTATTGTAATCATATCCATTCTTCTCACACCAATCTTTAAAGAATTTTTGAAGATAACTCTTAAAGGCACATGATTTAAAAAGGTGATTTCTGAGTAATGCCATACCGTTAATATAAGATGGGAGACGAAGATAATTAGAATCAGCTTCGATTAGTGCCATGCCATCCCAAATTGTATTTTTAACTTGACGTTTTTCTTTCGGATACAACACATTTTTTGCGTTTTTCAATTACCTTTTCATTTTTTGTTAGTTTCTTTATTTTCCTTTTTGACTTCTACTTCGTATTCTTCTGCTTTAACAACTTTTGTCATTGTTTCAAAAAGGAATCCTGATCTTTGAGAATTAGAATATCCTCAACAGGTATATGAAGTGTACCAATAATTGTAGATGTGGTAAGTGGAGCATAAGCTGACATTTCAACGATTTTCGCATTGTCATGACTCATTTTTTTTCCAAGTCCAATTGTTAACCAATCATATGCAATGTCATATAATTTACTATTTATGAAAATAACTTGTCCAAGTTTAGCTTTGGCACTTGTACGAAAAAGCATTTCATAATGAATTGTTTCTTCTTTAATTGTTCCGTCTCTGCGTTTACGTTTATATGTAACATCAACACCATTCTCGTAAAAATATTCTCTAATCTCATCTCGTGATTTTTCATTATACAAGTCTTTTCTATCTTCAACTTTTTGTAATGCCTGTTTAATACGTTCCTTAGAATCGCCATCAGTATCATTAAATAACTTTTCTAATCGAGTATGCTCATTATCATAAGAGCGACTTCCAAATTCATAATCAAGACAAATTATATCTCGTGTACTTTCATTTTTTTTACCAGATTTTCCTTTATAAATATTTAATCCATTCTTTTGTAAGAAAAAACTAAATAAGCTATTATTAAACATAGCATCAGTATATGTAAAATAATCCCGTGTTCCAAGATTAACATCATATAGCATACCAGCACTGATGTTTTTATTTTAATTCCATATTCACTCATTCAGTATATCATCACCGCCTTAACCTAAATTCTCCCAAAATTCATCTTCAGAATCATAGCCACCATAATCTAAACTCTCTGCAAACTCGTGAGATGATTTTGTAGAAGCTTTGTCATAACATTGCTCCAATTCAGAACATTCTTCACATCTAAAATTGTTGTCAAATTCACATTCCGAAAGTTCATCTACAATCAATTCTTTCATTTCTTCAACATTGTCAAAATTATTACTCATATAAAATTTACCTCCACTTATATATTTCTCCAAATGAAATTTCTATTTACTTTACAAAGCTAAATAATTTGAATAATCTTTTCGTGTTTATTTTCTTCATTTCTATCTCTTCCTTCTGCATTCTTTCTACATTGCTTATCAAAAGCAAAATCTTTAAAAATTCGATCTGCAACAGAAGGTGCTTTGTCTTTTCGAGGGTAATCTGTGCAGAAATCATATTCTGTGATTAGTCCACCATATGTATTCTGGTATTTATGGTTCTTTGATGTAATTGTTACTGTTCTGTTCATTAATTAGTTCTCCTTTTCTGTTTAAAAATAATTTGTTCATTTTGCATCAGCTCCTTTGAGTGCTGCGTTTATAGTTTCTATATTTTATTATTCTCCAAAAGCTCTATCTGTTTTTTTATTTCCTTATCAGGACTATATTCTTTATCAATTCTTTGTTCATGTTCATCGTGAATAAAATGCCTATAATCAGCAAATACCTTTGGGGTAGTAGCGTATTTTTCTTTACCATCCTTAATATATATTTCTCTCTTCATAGGCTGACATTTCACAATTTTGAGTGCTTCTAAAATATTAACTATGCGACTGATATATCTTTCAGAAAGTCCAATATCTTCTGAAATAGTCTTAAAATATCTATAACAACATAGCGGTTTGCCATCCATTCGATTCAAATTAACACGAATATAAGAGAGTACAAGTAGAATATAAGCTGATGATATTCTTGCAGTATCAATCTCTTTATCCTTCAATTTTTCTTTAAAATTTAATATTGCATACAACTCATCAAAATAAATAATTCCAAATTTATCAGGTACATCAAATTTTTCTATATTAAGTTTTACTTGCTGATATTTGACCGAATTGGTCTTTTCTTTTAGATTTTTCTCAAAATCTGGACACGATTCAAAGTATCCATAATGAGAGAGAAGCAATAGAACTTCATAATATTTCTGATTTATCTTTCCATCTCTGTAATTGGGTTTCAATTTAGACCAGTGGCAAAGTTCTGTTATAGAAAATGCCACTGTGTCGTCAAGTGAACGCCTTGCACAAAGATATGAGAAGATTATTACACGCTTAGATGAGAGATCCTTATCATAAATGATTTCTCGTGGAATTTTTACATAGTTTGGCAAGACGTATCACCTCGCTATGTTAATCTACGTAAAGTTGGCAAGCAATTTTAAGTAAAACATTTCCTTGTTGCATATCATTAACTATAAAGTCAACCTTTGGATAATTCCAATCAGGATGTTCAAGATTATTTTCTTTGAATTTTTTATCTGCCTTTTCCCAATCTTTATAAAAATTAGGAAATGTCTTTGAAAATTCTTTATACATTGGAGTCCATTTAGCGGAACTATTCATGCCACAAATTCGCTTTACCTCCTCTTTGTAATCTTCTACTCTTTTTACAGAAACGTTTTTTCGAGCAATTTTATATTCTTTTTCTTTTTTTTCATATCTGATAATAGACTCCCTGATCTTATCTTGATTACTCTCAAAATATGTAATGATGTCTTTACTAAATGTGATTTTTTTCTTTGAAATATGAATATAATTAAGTAATTCTTTATCTACAGATTCATAAAAAGTTGACTTAATAAAATACGAGTTTCTAAATTCGTTAATTTTCATATCAAAAATTCCATGCTCATATAAATAATATTTAAGATTAGTAGGAGCAAACCCTGGAATATTTAACTCTCTGCATAAACTGCGAATATCAAGAATATCATTGACTTCTGGTGGTTTAAGTTCTGAATTATTTAAGTTATTGACAGTAATTTCATCTTTTTTCTGTTCTTCTAAGATAGAAATTCTCTCAAGCAAATTCTTGATAGCTTTATTGATTTCGTTATTTTCTTCTTTATGTTTTAAATTGTAATTACTAAGATCCAAATGAAGTTTGTTTACTTCTGCTTGAATTTCTTTATTTACAAATTGATTGATAATTCCTGTCTTATTGGTTGTAGACTCATCTACAATTCTTTTGACATCCTGTTCATTTACAATAAGTTTACCCATTAGTTCAATTCCTCCATATCAATTATATTTTTGTTTGTAGTAACACCGATTGTTTCAGCCATTGTTTCACACCAATCATTCACCATATATATAATATTCTCTAAATTTTTTCTTAAAGCTGTATTATCTTTTATAACAGGTAGAATTTTGGAATATCTTAATGGCGATAGAGTAGTAGATAATAACTTTTCTATTTCATTTACAAGAGTTGTAATGTCTTTTGAAATCTCAATAACGTTATAGTCTCCACTTGGATCTAAATTCAAAGTTGCTATATCATTTTTCAATTTTATGTATTCTTCGGATTCTTTTTTATATGATTGCAAAAGACTTTCACTAGATTCATTAGAAGATTTTAATGTACTATTCATAATTTCCAAGTTATTGATTTTCGTCTTTAAGTTAGAAATTTGGGACATAGCTTCTTTATATTTATTCTCTAAATCATAATCAGTTTTATCAATTATTTTTTCTTTGGCAGATTGTGATTTTAGCTGATTTATCTCGTTAATATATTGTTGTATTTGTTTTTGAGTATATTTTTGAGTAACATCTAGTTTAGAAATTAGATCTTCTTGTTCATTCTCAGAAAGAGAAGCAATAACATCTGATGCAACAGTTTTTGAAATACTCCATCATCAAGCAATTGTTTCATTGGTTCTGTGAGATTTCGCTCTATAGACAAAGCTCTTTTGAGATTTGTTTTTGAAGTCCCAAGTTGATTTGCAATTTCTTCCAAAGATAGCACATGTCCAACTTGGGCTTGTGCTTTTCTATCTCCTCCGTTTCCATATCCACACAGTTTTACATACTCAACTGCAACTTTTCTCTGCTTTTTATCATCATTTTTACTTCTTCCAAAATTAGCAGCAAGTAAAACCTTTAGTTTTTTATCTTCATCAATTAAATCTTCTCTGATTCTAATTGGTACTATTTTTATTCCAAGTTCTTTTGCAGCTTTATAACGCTGATGTCCTGAAATAATAGTCATATCAGGTGAAACAATAATTTCCGAAATGATACCTTCTTCTTTTATAGAATTTTTAAATTCTTCATACTCAGAACCAGAAATATCATCAAAAAATTCGGTATTACGTGGATGCACCTTTAAAATATCAATAGAGACATTCGTTATTTCTTTACCCATTTTCTTTCCTTTCTTCTAAAACATAATTTACAGTTACAATTTGTGAGATGAGAGTGTAATAAGTGATTCAATAGTATATTCTCCATTTGAATTCACAAAAACATTAAAAGTTGCACTTGCATGAAATTGTTAAAAATTCATTTAGGTACATACAGCATGTACCAAAAGTGAAAATTTACTTCATTTGGGTACATCCCAGCTATCAATTTTGTGCAGTCTATATCTATATAGACTCATATTATCAAGAGAAGAATATTCCGTTTGTATTTCGCTTACGCTACATACAAACTCCATAAATTTTTGGTTGGTTGTTATTGATTGATTTAGGTACATGGTGTTTTGGATTGGTACTTTCATTTGGGTACATATATGATGTACCTATATTATTCCTGATGCTGAAACATATTATTTATTTCCTTTAAGTGAAATAGCATATAACATATTTCTAATATTGAAAACATATATCCAAAATATTCAAGATTTTCTCTTATATAGGGATTTGATAATTTTCTTATAACAGATTTTCTTGTTCTTTTAAATAAAATTGACTTCTTCATAATATCATTCTCCTTCTGAATTATTCTCCGTATTATTCTCTCTTTCCAAATCAACATACTTCTCTTTATAAATATCCTCTACAAAGAATACTGGCAATTTATCATGGTACTTTTCATATAATTCCTCGTCAGGAATATGAGAGTAACATTTACCTATTGGAGTATCTACTGTTCTGATATAATCTTTTACAATAGATTTATTTTCCTTGAATCGCTCATTTATTTTTCCACAAATAGTACAGTAGGTATATAAACCTGTATTAAGATAGGTTTTTCCTATAAATGCGAATCTATATTGGATTAAACATTCTTTATATTGATGTTTGTGCTTTGATTTGCGGTTACTCTTTGAAATATTACTTTCTGTTGATTTGAGATACTTTGGCATTTCGTTTTCTGTAATCATGTTTGATTCCTCCTTTTATATTTTTGGTATTGATTTAGTTGAAGATTGATATTTATATATTCTCTACTTGAGATGTGATTAGTAATGAAATATGTCTACCCAAAATTATTTCTTCCTAACGTCAGAAATACCGTCCTATCAAGGGACTATTTTTATGCTGTCTCATAAGATATTTGGGATGATATTCTAATTGATAGTTGGTAAATATGTATAGAATTGTAAATTGACATAGTTGTAGAATTGGTGATATTGTACAAATATATGATTCGATTCTCTTTTATTTGACGTTGTAAAATGCCCATAAAAATGATTTTTATTGTGTTGGTGGAGAGCTGCTAGGGTAAGAATTAAAATGGCTTATTTGGGCTAATATGAGCGTCAGAGAGTGTAGTGGTATATTTTTGTATAAAATAAGACAGACTGAGTAATCAATCTGTCTTAAATAATTAATTTTTATTTAGAATATAACCAACTAGACTCTGGTTTAGCTATGAGACGAGCATTATTATATGCCATATCAAGTGTTAAGCATGTATATCCTTGATAACAATTATCTAATTTTGTAACTGCAAGAGCTAAATCAGGTTTTCCTTCGTCTGTGTCTAAACATAAAGGAAGTAATAATTGGATTTATCTTCATAACATTGTGGAATTGCTAATTTATAATTTGCTGAAACTCTACGTTTCATTAATTCAACTGCGCCTGTTAAGATACACATTTTATTTTCTTTTTCTAAAAATCCTTTTGGTAATCTTTCTTTATTCTTTTCATCTTCCAAAATATGCTTGAAATGTATGTCTATTGGATAATGCCAATCAAACAATAGAAGAGAAGGATCTTCAAAATAATTGGCTTTTTGAGGACGTTCAGATATTCCATGTTGATTTAATTCATGCCCAGTAAGAAATGATACATTATACTCCTGATCAGAATATGTATATATTGATTCATAATATTTGGTAAAAAGTCCTGTATTAAATAAAGCATAATTATCTTTTCTTATAATTTGTCTTTCTGTTCTAAGACGTTTATAGGTATGAACTAGATAATTAGTTAATATACCATTATTAGGATAAGTCGGATTTGACCAAATTTCTTTATCTGCTTTTTTAGATAAAAGTTCAGTATATTCATTCCAGTTTACATTAAAATGTACCATATGTTCAGCCCCTTTTGTATTCTTAAACGCTTTTGTAAGTATATCATATTTTTGAGATTCTGGAAATGGGAAAGTAGCAGTGTCATCTGGTTTATATAATTCAAACGGGTATGATTCATACTCTGGCAATTCTTGAGGTATATATTCTCCTTGTAAATTATTACAAGCTGTCTGATACGCTTCTTGTGGGGTGCTGGCATATACAAGATAAATATGGTCATAAGGCTCATAACAATATACTGCTGTTGTTGGTATTAAATATGTATTCATTTTGTGTTTTCTCCTTTAAGTTGAATAATTATTTTTTGTATTGGTTATATAGTTATTCTCTTATTGGAGTGGTTTTGTATGCAGTTTTTAAGTACCCCCTGTTGGAAGTGTGGCGAGAGTATGTTTTGAACGATTTTTGGATGAAAAATCGTTATCGGTAAAAGTGCTTATAAATAAGGAAGATTTTGGATTTGTGGGTGAATTTTTGGCGGATGATGGTTGATTTTTGGTTGTAAAGTGGTGAAATGCTTAATTTTAGTGGGTTTTGACGATATGGAGTACGATAAAGGATAAATTCTATCTGAATGACAGATTTACCTTATTTTTATGGGATTTTTGATAATTAAGAGGAGATAAATTTTTAGAGTTGGTGTATAGATGAATCTGCTATGTACAATCTGATAAAATACAACTATCTTTTTAGTTTTTGCCACCCCGAACACATGTTTTGTTACGGTTTTTCTACATTTTTCCGTGGAATTGATAATAGAACAAATGTTCGATAAAATCAGATCTGGACTATTAGAGCAGAATATATTCGAACATATGTTTGTATTATAATTTTATCGTATTTTTGAAAAATTTATTATTGACAATCACAATAAATGGTGATAATATAATAGATGTCAAGAGGTTGACAGACATAAAATAGCAACTTAAAAACAATAAAACAACTTATTGACAATCACAATTCATTGTGATAAGATGTAACCAAGTTAAGAGATACGAACCACACAACAAACGGTTAAGGCATTGCAAACTCCGATAGTTACCAATTCAATCTCAAAACTTACTTGACAAGGAAAAGTCATTAAAACCCCTACACCATGCTAGAAAGTAGGTGATAACATGGTTAAAGGTTACATAGTACCACTGGGTACATGGGCTATATTTCGGCAACGAATAGCTACCAACTATTCGCCACCGAACAAGATTATCTTGAATATATAGCCTAAAGAATCAATCGTGATAGATTGAACCCTCACAAAGTCTAGTCTATCACGATTCTTTCAAAAAATCCATACAAAAAGTTTGTACTTCTTTAAAAAGTACCTTTGTAAATAGGTAGCAAGTGTTACGGCACAAACTACACCATGAAACAAGTTACGGCTTGCGGATAACTATTTGCATTGAAAAACGGGACAAAAATAGATTGAGTCGAGTTCCCAACTCTCGACACTAAAACAAGCCTTCAATTAACCGTTGGGCGGTCTGATAGGGTTCTATCTGAAAATGGTAGACGTGATTCATTCACAACGGCGAAAAGGGTTTACTACATAACTTTGTAGTAATTAAATTGTCATATTGAAGTCTGTATCTATATCCATTCAGAGCTAGAGGGGCACATGCTTAAAACTAAGGTGTCAGTGCGTGAAAAGATTAGCGCATAATCTGAAAAAGATTAATTTGAATGGGGTGTACGAAAGTACAACGGTGTGAGGCGCACCAGGTAAGGTGAGGAGGACGTTATAAAGCTACCAATCTGCAAAGATTGACAGTTCCAAGTCTGTTAAAAGCTGAGGATAACAACGTACACAATAAAAAATACATAGCACCGATTGCGTCAAGTCGGAGAAAGAGGATATTATGAGTAAAACAACAAACAACGCTAAAGTTGACTTTTTCCAGTCAGCACGCACATTATCAACACGGACTTCTGAATTTTTCCGTTGCATTATCAAAAAAGCCGAACTGAATACAATCTATGGCTCAAAAATTGATGCTAATAATAACAGTATTGCAGCCATTGACGATATGCTCGAAAAAGGTACTAACCTTGACGTAACAGTTGATGACCTCAATCGGATGCGTGCTAATTATGTAACCATTAATGAAGGCTTAAAAGTTGAGTGGGATAAGTTACTCAAAGAACAGGCTTCTTTTGAGTACAACGAACACGACAAAAAATTCCGCAAAGCTATGAAAGATGCTACATGCTTAGAAGATGTCAAGATAGCAGTGGCAAGCTTCTATAAAGCTTATAAACTTGATGTATCAGGTACAACGTTTGAAATAGCAGTTCTTGAGTCAATCGGTAAGAAGATTGACACGAAAACCGTTGTAAAGTCTAACGGCACAAAGGCTCTCAAGTATGACGTAACAAATGCGCTTAAAAACCTTTACGGTGTAGGCTTTGAGTGGATGGTAGAAGCAGGAACTATCAAACCTGCCGATATTCCTAGCGTATTAACTGACAAATACACAAAAAAATCTAAGAAAAACAACAAATAGTATGCAACCATAAAATGCATAGTTAGAGAGGGCAAGGCAAATACTTTGCCCTTTTTATAGTGTGCATTTTTAAAATTAAGGAGGGAATTGACATGTTAAAATTCAGAAAAAATGAAATCCATAAACTTGCAAACCAGATCACCTGCAACTCTGAGCTTTTCGGAGATGAAATTTGCTCCGTTACTTCTCAGCTAGTAACACTGTCAAACTCTGCAAATGAGTTTGGTTGTGCAATGGAAGGTAAAATCTTCGATTGTTGGGGTAGAACTGTAACTGTAACTGCTATACCTGATAAATTCAAGCATAGTTGGAGCTTCTAAAAAGGAGGATAAAATCATGGGGAAAGATAGAAGCATGGCAATTAAACATGCAAAAGCGAAAAAAGAAGCAATGAAAGAAGTGCTAAACAATCAAAACGACTTTGCACAAACTTCATGGGGACTTACTGACAATATGCGTAAATGGTTCAAGGAAAAACCATATGCATTGACATATGGAAAATAAAATGTTATTGCTAATCACAAAACATTGTGATAGAATTGAGGTGCATAAAATGGAGGTGAAATAATGATAGTTTATTATAAATTAGCAAATGTTTTAAAAGAAAGAAACATGACTTGGAAAGATTTGCGTATGGCAGGATTGTCTCAAAACATGCCAACAAGATTTTCAAAGAATGAAAATATAAATTCTGACACTATCAACAAAGTCTGCGAATATCTCCAAGTCCAACCTTCAGAAATCATGGAATGGATTCCTGATGCAGAATATAACAAGGTAAACGAAGAAAAACAAGCCATAGAAGCTCAAATAGCTGAACTCCAAGCGAAACTAAAAACCATGTGAGGAGGACAAAATCATGACAATAGAGGAAATGCGTCAAAGCATGACAGAGGCAAACGTATATTCAAAAGCAGATATAGATGCAATCTGCGAACTTGAAAAGCAGTATAGAGAAGAATGCCAGGAGATAGCCGAACAATGCGAAGCTGAAGGTTATCCATCCAACGGAAGTAACTATGAACTCCGTTGTTCAGAAGCTCGTAAATACTATGACGAGCAAATAGAAATCATTGATGCAAATTATGAAATGTAACAATGCGTCAAATACACCCAACACCAAACAAAGCACCCAATTTCCGGGTGCTATTTTTATACCCAAAAAACAAACAATAAGGAGGAATTATTATGTATCAGTACACAAACAAAAACGGAGAAACTTTTGGGATCACACATACGGAGAGTAGCACAATGGCTTATATCAATGGTTTATATGTCGCACAGGCAGAAACAGACAGAGAACTTGAGGAAGTTCTTGACCATTTCTCACACACAGATATCAAGAAAACGCTTGATTATACAGGAATTACGAGAGAAGAAAAGACTGCCGATTAAGACAGTCTATCTTCCAAATACTTTCTTTAATTCAGAACGAAAAGCAGTATTATCAAAAACATCTACATCGTTTTCGATAATGCCTAATTCTTGTAATACTTTACAAGTAGTACGAATAGAAGCAAAGCGATCAAAGTCACTGATAGTACGCAAAAGTTTTATAACTTCTGCAACTGTAATTGTGTCGTTCATATCTTTTTTGATTGCACCATGAAATGCAAACTCAAAATTAATATCTTCACATTTACAAGCTTCTTCAGAAGCTAAAGCTAATTTTGAAATCAATTCGCTTGTTTTAATTTTATCCATAATAAAAGCCTCCTTTGTAAAATAATTATACAAGGGAGCACGTAATAAATCAAGGAGGAAATCGAACCATGAAAAACAAAATTACATATCTTATCATCACATCAGCACTCGTAATGAGTGCTTTTTTAATAGGCAAATCCACAGCACCAAAGCAGATTATAACTAAAACAGCTATCAATTCTATTCAGTTAGAAAAGGCAATTCCATTGTCGGATGTAGCATGTTGGTATGTAAAAGACGGATATATCACGGTTGAATTGAAAGATGTAACACGTCAACTTGACGACAAGGCAAATGCAAGTTATACGGATGTTTTGAAAGATATTCCGAACGAAACAATAACTTACAGAAATAACATGATTGATATATCAAAGGTAACTGATTTTACAGCAACGGAAAGTAAATTACAGATATACCTTTGAAGATGGATCAGGATATTACTGGGAAAGATAATAAAAGAAGGGAGTGATAAATATGTCAGAAAAACAGAAAGCAACACACAATGCTTATTGCAATTATGAAGTCGCAAAGGCAAAATCACCGTCACGGATCATGTCGGTACGGACAGAAGTAACAAGAAAACCAAAGGGAATCAAAACAACAGGTGTTAGTCGTGCTATGCTTGCAAGACAGTTGGCTTCACTCTATTAATGTGGTACAATAAAAAGAAAACAGGAGGGAAACCATGAAAACAGTGACTTACACAGAAGCTCCAAATGGAGCACGTTATTTGTCTAACGAAGGCAAACAGATGGATATCATTGAACCGATCAGTAAGAAAGAATTTGAAGAGAAGTTTCCTGAATTCTCTACATATGGAATCTCATGGACAGAAACATTTCTTGAAAATGGCGTAATTCTTCTTAACTCAGAGTGGAACGGAGAACATTATTTCTCTAATGATAAAGAATATGCACCCGTTTATAATGAAATCGAAGAGGATGATACGGAAATCATCGGGTACTATGAAATTTAAAAGGCTGCCATTTCTGACAGCCACCGCACTTAGAATCATACCAAGCGAAAACTAGGTGCAAATATATAATAACATATTAAATCATTAAAGACAACTTACAATTTTTGTAGGCTGTCTTTTTTATGCACGGAAAGGAGAATATAAATGCAAAACTTAGAGGATGGAGGTATAAGCAAATGATTATAGTGGCATCAAACGGTTACGAAGTAATCGACAACAGACCAGAAGCAGAAAACGCAGATTCACTTGCAAAACATTTTGAAAATCGGTATGCAAGAGAACAGAAATGCAAACTTGCAAAGCAGTTACATAAAAACAAGCATCCATTCGCACAGAAATTATTATCTGCTTGCGGATTATTATAGAAGGGAGAATACAATCATGGATGAATTATCACGGAATCAGATATTAAAACGGAATTATTATGCGCTGTTATTAGCAGTAGCGAAAAGTGTATCAGCGAAAGATGCACTTATTGAAATGGGAATTAGTCCCGAACATGTGGACAAAGGAGGAAATGCAGATGAATAAATTCAAAGGATATTCAGTACCAGATGGATATATGGGTTATGTAAAAGGTAAATATCAGCTCTTTGAAACGGAAATGGCATATTACGATTATATGCTTACAGAGGAAGAGGTATGAATGAAGAACAAGTAAAAGAAATCAAACACAATCTTTGTGTGAATTGCGGTGACAGATGTTGTTGTCACGGAATGGAAAGTTGCAAAGATGCAAATGAATATATTGCGAAGGGAAGTGAAGTAAAATGAAATATATCACTTATGAAGAACCACTAAAAGGTAAAACATTTACAGAAAAGCAGATGCATGAAGTCTACAGAGACTTAGCAGACAAAACAGAATATCCCGATTTTGAATGTTGGAAAACAGATATGCTCAAGTCTGGTGTATTTAAAGAAGTTTAGCAACTAAACGGCAAGCGAAAGCAAGCCGTTATTTTTATGCAAAAAAATTAAACAAGAAAGGTTAAAAAGGTAAAAATTAATGTGCAAAATCAATGGAAAGAAATTAGGAGAATTACGGACAAAGGCAGGCGTATCACAGAAGGAACTTGCAAAAGAATTGGGAATGTCTGTGAGTACTGTTCAGAACTACGAGTATGGAAAAAGCGAACCGTCAACAGATATAGCAAATAGAATCTGCATGTTTCTTAAAATCAACCGTGGTGAAATCGAGATACACGATGTTGGATATGATTTTACTCATGGAGAAAGCAAAGTCGTAGGTGCTGCTAGAAAACGTTTAAAAGACAGAAGATATAGAAAACCAAGTCTTGCAAACGCTTTTATTTTAAGAAAATAAAAAGAAAAGTGAAGAAGAGGAATTAAGCGAAATTGAATCAAAATTAATACCAGGACAGTCAATTATAATTGCAGGAAAGAAATACATTCAAATTGATCCGACACTTATACATATTCCAACATGGCAGAGAGATACAGATTTTGCTACGGCAGAGGAAATTAGTATTAACTTTGACGAAAATCAGTTTGATCCGATTAAGGTGTACATTAAAAATGGAAAATTGTATGTTGCTGATGGTGCACATCGCTTAATTGCTTTTATTCTTAGAAATATCAGTATGAAAAAGCAGTTAATGATTCTTGTTGAAGTCCTCAATTGCGATGAAGAAGAAGCGAGAAAAGTATTTCTTGCACAGAAGAAAGGCAGAAAAACAATGTCAAACAATGACATGTATAGAGCTGCTGTTGAAGAAAATGAGCCTGATTATGTTGCATTTAGAAATATTTGCAAAGCAAATTACATTCAGATTCCATCAGATGAAGAGATTATTGATAATCCAATAGGATCATTAAATCCATCTTCAGTAATGCTTCGTATGGCAAAGAAGGAAAATGACTGATGAATAAAATTGTTGCATTGATAAAAGACCTTAATTGGACTGGCTCAAGCAAGAATGCAATTACCCCACGTAATATAAAAGTTATTAAGAAACTTTATGCAAATAATAAAGGCATCAATGTTGAAGAGAAAATGTTACAGAATTGCAAAGGTGCTTCATTTTACGAGGCTAAAGTATTACCCGTAAAAAATGATGCAGAACTGTATGATATTCTTTCAGCAGAAATCAGCAAGTAAACAGAGAATAAAATATAGAAAGTGAGTGATTAATATGAAACATCGGTAAGAAAAATATCAGAAAAGCAAACCAAATACATACAACATATAAATACGAAGCTGTGATAACGACTATACGGTCACATTATAATAAGGAAAGGATTGGTTGATATGGGAAAGAGAAGATGGACAAATGATACACGGATTGTCAAGCCTATTCTTGAAGCGAACGGATATTTTGCTTTAAATAATGGGCATAATTGTAACGGAAGTCACACGAAATTTGTGAATGCAAACGGAGAAGTAATTAGTGTGCCGAAATCAATTAACAGGATGTTGTGGCAAAGAGAAGTACGGAAACACAGTATTGTCGGTGGTATGACTGTTATAGGCAAATTAAAAAGTTAGGAGTTGATTAGCATGAAATGGAAAGAGATTTTACGGAAAGATGGCTATGCATTACTACAAAGCGAAAGTGATACACAATATTGCGTAGCAAATGATTATGATCCAACGCAGCCTGAAGATCAACAGTGGAATTATGGAACATATTTCACTTATTGGAATGATACAAAACGAAAAGCCGATTGTTTACAGAATGCTCTGGATTGTTTTAGAAGCAAAACAGAAAGCAATTATGTTACAAAGGGACAGAAGTATCTTGAAATTTACAGAGAAGACTATAGCGAAGGCACATTCAATGAAATTTTACAGTCACTTGATTTAGATAACGACATGGTTGGAGACGCTTTTGGTTGTTATTGTATTGTGGATAAAGAGAGTTTAAGAAAGTGAGGAATAAATATGGGACAGTTCAGTTGGATATATTCAGATACAAATAAACAGCTTGTAGATAATAAGATAGCAGATACATATTTGCTTGTGCCAAAACCATTTCAAGAGAAATACGGAAAGGCAATTTATGAAGGCTGCTATGGTGGATACGGAAATTTCGGAAGATACGATGTATACGATTTGATTCCAGAATGGAACAAAGAAATGATTCCTGAAATCATTCGTAGAATTAAGAATGAAAATTGGCATTGTAGTACAAGTGAAAAAGATATTGCAAACTTGCAAGCATACTATGAAGGAAAAGAATTGGATTGTGAACTTCGTTGGCTTGGAATTGTAATGGCTTGTTACGATGAAGACAATGAAGCACTTGAATATTCAATCAAGATTACCACAAGAGAAATGGAATATGAAAAGTTGCTCCATCATTGGGCGATCCGAATCAAGGTTGGGAAACATCTGATGATGACGAAGAAGAATGGTGGTAAAGGCAAGTAAATGGATATTTCTTTTGGAAAGAGAGGTAAAAAGATATGGAAAGAAAATTTGAATATTTAGGGTTTCGTGGTAGAACCTGTGACATTGTGCAGATTGGAATAGATTGGTTTGATTATAGAGATGATGAATCAGATTTACCAAAAGTAGGTGCGTATTGCAGAAAATGTGCAAAAGAAACAGCAAAACCAATGATGCCAATTTACATGAACGGAAAACCAGCTTATGCTTTACATTGTAATAAATGTGGTAGTGAATATCCAATGTATAAATCAATGTTTATTGAAAGATATGTCGCTATGACATAGCCGTAGGACATATAAATCCAACACATGGTACAAAGTCTATTTTTCAGACAATGGATAGGAAAGCAAGACAGTATTACAACGACAGAGAAAAAAGAGTTGCAGAGCAAATGTGTAAATTGATTAAATGTACACCTGAAGAATATCAGGAGAAAAAGAAAATATGGAATGAAAAATCCGCAAAACGAAATAAAAAATATGAAAGAGAAAAAGTAGAACGACAATCAAGATATGAAGACGAAAGGCGAAAAGAAGAATCAAATAAGCGAAAAGAACTTATTGATAAAGGCATTATTAAGTATGTAAAGAATGTAGGTCTTGTAAATACGGAAACAGGCGAGGTAGTTAAGTTGTAATTAAGAAATGCGTGTTTCATTAGAAAAAACGGAGGTAACGGATATGAGAAAAATTACGGTAACAGAAGACAATTTTGAAAAAGTCTTAGAAAAATTACGGAAAATGTGCGATAAATACAAAATGCTTGAATTCTACAGAGCTTTATCGGAAGATCTTACAGAAGTAAAATGTAAGACTAATTCAATGGGATTACGAAGTGAGCTTGATAAAGAATGGAGAGACAAGAATGGAGAATATAAGTACAAGGTAAAAAAGAAATTCTTTATGTATAGCAAGTATGTCTGTGTTACAAAACATCCTTTTAGAAGAGATTATGAAACTGATAAGGAATCATATAATGCAAAATATATGTATCCTAAAATGAAGAGTTTGATTCACCTTGATTTATCAGCTTCGTGTGCTTTAGTAATTAGTGAAGGAGATAAGGTGCAGTTTTTTCCTTTTGGTGGTTTCATTATATGGACAGATGATGATTATACGAGATTTGATAATTCACTTACGATATATAAGCACATTTATATTCCAGATTTTATAAAAGGTAAGATTAAAAATCTTGAACAGGAAAAGGAAACAAGAGAAAAGGAATGGAAATGGGAAGAGGAAGAAGATGCTGCATGGTGGGATGAACAATATGAAAAAGATATGGAACGTGAAATGAACGAATATATGTAAGAATAGAAGTAGTATTTGAAATTCGCATTTCAAAGGAAAGGAGCAAATTATGGATAGATACTTAGTTGTGTGGTTAAGAGAAGGCAGAGAGAATGTTGATGTCATTGATAATGCTATCACTCCGCATGAAACGGCTAATAAGGTAAAGGAAATGCATTTAAATGCTAACGTAGTAGCAGTAGGCATTATGTTAGATAACGAACAGTGGAATTATCTGTAGTAGTTAAAACTAAGATTTCTTAGGAAGCAGGTGAGGGAAAATGATAACGGAAAATACACGGAAACAGTTAGCAGATTACAGAAAGCATGGTAAGAAGCTTAAATATCTTATTAATTATCTCATGGGAATAGTTGAGGACGAAGATGATTTCGAGGAGATAATTATAAGAGAAATGAAAGCCCTTTCATTCAATGAGGATGAAATTGTTGAATGTCTGGAATATGATTTCGGATTTGATATGAGTTGGCATCCAATGAGTGTAAACTATGGAAAGAAATGAGGTGATTAAGATGTTTAAAGTTGGTGATTTAGTGTATGTATCTAACCCAGATACAGAATATGAAAAGGAATATGGAGAAAGAACACATAAAAGTTTCTTTGGTACAGTAACAGAAGTTACAGAATATACAAATGAAATTTGTGTAGAAGTGAAATTTCCTGCAACACCAAACGGATGTGCAATGGAATGGAGTTATAATGCAAACGAATTATCACTTGCAAAGAAACTTAAAGATATGACTATTGAAGAGTTGAGTAACAAATTTAACCTTCAGATTTTTGCAGAGTATCTGTAATGTTTAGCAACTAAACAGAATAACGCAAACGCAAAGGCAGTTAGGAGAATAAATACCTAGCTGCCTATTTTATTACAAGGAGGAAACGAATTATGAAATTACGGAACAATTGGTACAAAGCAGACAAGGGAAAGCATTTTGTACTTACAGAAAAAGGCAAAGAAGAATGTGCAAGTTACAAGTATAAAACAGTTGGTGAACCTGTAGACGAATATGATTATGAAGCAGTTGAATGGTCAGTTGATAACGGATATGTGATCGAAACTGATATTCCAGGATGGACAAAAGGACTTAAGGGATATGAAGTTGTGTATTACAACGGAGAATATAGATTATCAGCAGGTAATCCACAAATCTTCCCAACACGCAAAGCAGCAGAAGTTTATAAAAAGCATTATGAATCATATACATGGTTCAATGAAGATTTAGTGATTGAAGAAGTCGAATATGACGGTGTTCCATTAAGCGAACCGAAAATGTACAAGGGAAAGGAAGTTGTAGATAAAGAACACTATTTTGGACTTGATGCACATGAAGTTGGTGAGTATTTCACAGAAGATATGTTGATTTCTTTATGGATTTATTACCACCAGTTTGTATGAGAAGCGATTGTTCACAGATTGGTGAACCATGTTCAAGCAGAATTGATGAAAACGGAGAAGGCAGAACAACATATTCCACATTCAAAAAGGTGAATGATGGAATTTGGGAATACTGTGGTGATTGTTTTAGAGGTGAAAATTATATGCATGGAAAAGATATTCCATATGTGAGATAAGGAGATGATTGTATGACAAGAACAGAATTTGAAGAGAAATCATTTGAAGATGTAATGAGTCAGCTTAATGAAGAATTGGATGAGATTACAACACTTGACAGTTTAAAGGAATTTATTAAAGAAAAAATTGATGAAGACAACTTTTTGTATTGCAAGTCATTTATGTAATGCAATTTGGAATGATCCTAATCCGTCAATGAGTGAGTGGTATGATTATGATTATTCTATGGGAACACTTGATACGCCAGTTTGTTTGAGCGAAAAAGCACACATTGAGCATTTAATTGATGATTAGAAAGGCAGGTTGATTAGTATGATGAAGTATGAAATAGAAAAAAGAGATTTTGGTAGTACATGGGTACATGTAATTGGTAAGAATGCAAAGCAGGAAACAATGGTAATTGAAATTGTGCATTGTGAAAATCCAGGTGGAAAAAATTCATTACCTTATGCGTGGTATAAAAATGGTTGGACTGATAAAGTAATGGAAACCTATATTGGTTGCCATACTTATGTACATGATTCAGAAAATGGTTGTTATGGTGGATATAATGTGACAGAAAAATTTGATGGGAAACGAAATGTGATTAACTTTGATTGGTTGCTTGAAGATACAGAAGAAAACAGAAAGAAAATCATTGAAGCTTGCATCAGATTATTTAAATCTGCCACAGGTAAGAGTGCAACGGAAAAGAAACTTGAACATGTAATGGAAGTTGCAAAAGAAAGAGGTATGGAAGTTGTATCTAAAATACCTGAAGGTTGGAAGAAAAATCCACTTATGACAGATCCTTGGGGAGCTGTGACTATTGACAATGGAAAGTCGATTTTCGTTAAAGTTGGAGATAGACATAAAAAGAATCCAGAGTATAAGAGAATGTTGTTGATTTAGGAAGGAGCGTGATTGATATGAAATATGTTTCGAGAAATGAATATTTTGAATTAATTGATAAGCTGGAGTAAAGAAAGTAGAAAGTGAGTATGAAATTGCAGACTTAGATTTATCAGTATATTCATTAAATGAAGATACAAAGCGAATTGCAAATGTAAACTTTATGGAAGAGACAGAAGATAAAAACGGAAACTATATGTTGGGTGGACATTGGATGTCTGATTTAAGTTATGCATTTGCAAAGAAATGTAAATTCGATTTAGTGCAGGTAGATGGTTATAGTGCCTATGCTTATTCAGATGAACAGATGGCAATATTCACATATACAGAGGGAGATATTTATCTCACGTTGTTTACTGATAAAACGAAATATGAAGCTGAAAAGGAAAGAACAATTAAATTCTATGAGGAGGAATATTGATATGCTGAAAATTGAAATTGAAACAGGTGGCGCAGCTTATAGAGATGAAGATGGTGAGCTTGACAGAAGTGCATATGAGTTAAGACGAAATTTAAAAGAGATTAAAGAAAAACTCGAATATGGATATCAAGCTGGTTACATAATGGATATCAATGGAAATAAAGTTGGCAATTGGACTTTGGAAGATTAACAGGAAATTGTAATTTACTTAGAAGAAAGGATGAACAAAAATGAAAAATTTTATAGAAGCATTGTTAAAAGTATTACCATTTTTCTTAGGATTAGCAATTAATAGAATTGCAAATGAAATGGGAGTAGATTTATTTAATTGGAAAGTGATTGTCACAACAATTATTGTTTTTATTGTTTACTTAATGATATGTAAATGGATTGAGGGTAAATAATACAGAGAATAATAAGGCAGACGCAAACAAATGTGTCTGTCTTATTTATTAAGAAGGAGAATGCGAAATGAAAATCAGAGGTGATGAAGTGTTATGGCTATCTGAAAAAGGAAATGTAGCTGTAACATATGCACAATTTGATCTTGGTGAAAAATACAAAATATTCCACAAAGTAAAATATGGAGATAATTCTGTATGGGAATACAACATTGGATTTGGAACGCAAAGCGAAGCAACAAGGTATGCAGAACGGATTTCAGATATAGAGATTGAGAGGTAAGCGAAATGATTGAGTTAAAAGATTTGCTAGAAGAAAATGAAACAATTGTGACATTTCATCTTTGCAATGAATATTGGTCACGGAATGCAATCACAGTAAAAGGAAGTGATGATATTTCTGGTGCATTAGAAATGACATTACATAGAATACTTGAAGCTGGTGGAACAGAAAATGATGTAAAGCGAATTATGGGTGCGGAAATTCCAACAGAAGACGAACTTAAAGAACTTGAAGAGTTTGAAGAATTTAGCTGGATAGACTTAGGTTATGTATTACCTGGTTTGATTGATTTATGGGAAGAAAGTGAGGTTGATTGATATGGTAGAAATCAAAATAGATAACACAGGCGATGGAACATGGTGGCTGTACAATAGCAATCAGAGTTGAGGAAGTATATGTGGTTGTGAAAACTTCGATGAACAAGTTGTTCTTACGGGTAATAGAGATTTTACAGACTGTACTGAGGCAGAATGGTATCAGAAAGCAAATGAACTATTAGATGATATTGCAAATGATTTTGATGCACTAGATATATGCAATGATTATTCATTAACGCAGGAACAGTATAAAACAGCAAAGGAAATGTATGATAAATGCAGATGTATAGAAGATATTCTCATTGATGTAATTAGACTTCTTTATCCAGAAGATACTTTTGAGACTGGGACAATTAGAGGGTACAGTCAGGGAGATTGGCAAGATTACATTGTCAAGGGAGATGTTGATACAGATTTACTTGAAGCAATGTATTTTGGAAAAATTTCTGATATTACCGTAACAACGGGCGAAGAAGAATTTGGAGATGTAATCACTCATGACGAACTATGGAGAGCAGAAAGAGAAGAGGGTTAAAAGAATTTTTCAGAAATCATTACGAACTTGATAAGGATGAAGAAATTCATATCTTACAGGCAGACGGATATAAGCAGGTAGTTGATTGGAAAGCAGTTGGATAAAACCAAAGGAAAGAACTGTTTCTTGAAAAGGAAGTGAGGTAAATAATTATGCTGAGATATGGACGGAAATTTAATATTACACAGGAACTTATGGACATAATTGCAACTTATATGAATGATGACATAAGAGAAGATTTACATTTCAGACTTGCACCATGCGAGCCTGATTTATTTTTAAGAGAATATGTAAAGAGAGATCCTGAATTTGAGAAAGGTGCAATAATTATGATGACAGAAGAGAGATTTAAAGAGACAAATTATAAAATGAGTTACGAGGAATATAAGAAATGTTGTTGTCACAGATGCATGAAGGAAGATTGCATTCATAGAGATGCATATAGAAGATTACCAGAAATTGATGGTGGTCTTGGTTTGTGTCCTAATTTGAAGGGAGAGTGATTGATATGTATCAGCATATAGAATTTATTGATGGTAGTAATCCTTATATCAGCAAAACGGAAAAGGATTTCAAATGGATGTGTGAACATTATGTTCTCATTCCGATTGCAGAAAATTTCTGGAAAGCAACCGATAGAATTTATTATAAAGTAGTTGGCTTTGCGGATAAAAATAAGATGGCTACTTTTTAACAGAAATTACAAATCAAAAGCAGGTGCAATGAGAGTAATTTGGAAAGCAATTAAAGAGAATAAATTTGAGTGTATTGTACTTAGAAAAGAGGTTGAAGATTTACGGAATGATGAACACTTTGATATTTCAGTGAGTACACCTATTAAAACATGGAATTTGGGATAGATTGGAGTAATGAAAATGACAAAATTAGAAAGTATTAAATGTGAAAAGTTACTGAATGAAGCTATTGAATATGCGATTGATGCAAAAGACAAATTGGATGTAGCTGCAAGACATCCTAATGCAACGGAAAGATATGTTCTGGAAAATACCGCACATAATCACAGAGGTTATGCAGAAGGAATTAATCAGTCACTTGCAGTTTTAGGATTTAAGCATGAACGGATGGTAGAGTTAGAAAAATTGATAGGTTAAGAAATAGCAATTTCAAATGGAAAGGATGGTTGATTTTATGTTAAAGGCAATAAATATTAAGTGGGACACAGATGGAGATATGGAAGTATTAAATGAACTTCCAACGGAAGTAACGATTCCAGAAAACACAGAAGAGGAAGATATCTGTGATTATTTATCCGATGAGTATGGATACTGTGTATTTGGATTCGATGTTGTAACAGTTAAAGGATTCAGAGGTTTGTTTATTGATGGAACACGTAGCGGATATGCTCCTGAACAGTGCGATGAAACAATGACAGTTAATCAGATGATAGAGAAGTTAATTGAATTAAGAGATTATGATAATGCTGGTGACTGTCCGATTTATCTGTCAAATGATAACGGATATACTTACGGACATATAAATACAAATACAATGAATCTTGGAACATATACAGAAGACAATGGTGTTGAGATTGAAGAGAGGTGATGATTATGCTAGATATTACAAAATTATATGCTTACAGGATTGAAGAATTGGCTGTTGGAATTGTAAAGGCAGAGTCATATGAAAATGCAAGAGAAAAGGTGAAAGCAGCTTATTTGAAACACAACGATTGCTTTGATTCTGAAAGAGATTTTATTGAGTTAAAGGAAATTGCAGAGAATGATTCATGGTTTAGTGATAATCCTGATGTTATTGAAGTTGATGAATTAATATAGAAGTGGAGTGACAAATATGAATTATACTTATTTTGGAAACAGAATTGAAAGAAGCCCATTAGGAAATATGGGGTTACAGTTATTAGAAGCTCAAGAGAAATTAGTTTCTCAGAAATATGAAATTGAGAATCTTAGAGTTAAAGCAGCCATGTATAAAGCATATTTCTTTCGTAATTTCATGTTAGCAGAAAAATTAGAAAAACAAAGTGAAGAAAATAGAGATGCACTTATTGGAGAGTTTGATGGTTTTTCATATGCAAGTTGGAGAGCTAATGCTGTATATAGAACGCTTGAAAATATGTGTGATGAAGGACTATTAACTGAAAAAGAATATAGAGAATGCAAAGTATGAAACTAGAGTTTTCAATGGAGGCAGACATGGAAAAAATTGATAATAATATTCAATTAGCTTTCTTAGGTGGTATGAAAGCTGGATTAGAAGCATTAATTCATGGACTTGAAGTAGTAGCAGAGAATAATAACGGGCAAGTATCATTTGAGTTTGTTAAAATGGTTTCTGCTAGTACGATAGCTGATGTAGAATTAAAATTATCTAGTATAGAGAACGGGAAAGGTCTTATAGATGCTTTAAATAATAAAAATAAATAAATGGAAGATGATTTACAATGCTCAGGATTTGTTATAAAGAAGAGATGTATTATGGTAAGAATTAAAGATGGAAATTATATAGCAATATTCTATGATAGAATGATTGAAGTAAAGGCAGATTCAAAAAGAGATGCTTATAATAAAGCAAAAAGATATTTTGAATCAAGAGAACATAGAGAATTATTTGATGGTGAATTAAAAGTGTGTCAGATACCATCTATGATAGGTGTTCTTGATGAGTAAATAAAACGATGATTTAGTTGTATGAAAGAGAGGTAGATATTATGAGTGGAATGTTTATGTTTCCAGGAATGTTTTATAATCATATTAAAGATTCAAAATTAAAAATGCCAGAGGATTTTGAAAATTACGATCCAGAAGAGTATCCTCATTTTCACGTATTTATACTTACACATTTAGGACAGCCAATTGATATTGCTGCATTAGAAGATAACGCAAATATCATAGCTGACATTCCAGAGAATGCTATCAAAAGTGTGACGCTTAATGATTTAATGGAAAAGGGTGTTGTATTTGGAACTGGCGATTTAGTATGAAACGGAAATTTACTTGGTTTAGAAAGTGAGGTTAATTTTATGGATTATAAATTGTTAGCAAAAAAATATATTAAATATGGAATTAAATGGCTTGAAGGTGAATTTGATACATACAAAGGTATGACAACCATAATGGAAACAGAAGAAAACCTAAATGGAGAACAATTAAGAATGTTGTGTGACGAAATTAAAAAAGACACTAGAGTTAAAATGGCAATGATTGAAAGTGAACATGAATATACTATTACAATTATGTTTAACCGATAAATCAGAAACTTCAAATTATTTTAATAGGATACAAGACATGATATAATATAAAGAAAAACGGAGGTAATTATTATGGCAGAGTTGATTGGGTTTGTATTAGCGATATTGATTTATTTATGGCTTTCAGGTGTGTTTAGCGGAGAAAATCAAAACAATCAGAAATTTGGTGATGGAAAAACCGTTACGACTTTAAAGATTATGTTGACAATAAGGCAGATAAGTATAATAAATAGGAAGGTGGTTGATGAATATGCTAGTAGAAATGTTAGCATTGTTAGGATTAAAAGGTGTTGCAAGCGTAGGACGTGCAGTTGATGATGCAAAAACGAAAAGAAATACGACAGCCTTAGATTCAAATGGAAATGTAACTTGTATAGGTAGAACAGGTAAGTATTATGTCAATGGAGAAGAAACATATAGATGGACACAAGAAGACAAATATGGAAATCGACATGATCTTACAATAGGTGTAAATTCCGGCAAGGTTTACCGGGATAATTTTGACGATGAAGTAAAACGAATGTCAGCTAATGATGAAAAAAATAAACAATGGAGCTTAAGTCATGGATATCTTGCTTATAATAAGTATGATCCACGATTTCGAAGAAATGTAACAACAGAAATTAGCACAGGAAAAGTAATCGCTACATTATGTGAGGGATATGACAACAACAGAGCAAATGGGCGTTATTATAAATTTTATTATAAAGAGAAATCGCCACACTATAGAGATGATTTTAATAAATCTGCTCCTGGTGATTACGGAATTGAAATCAGTGAGGATGAGTATAATAAGTTAAATATCCCGACAAAAACATGTGGCGAAATACCAGATGATCCGAAAGTATTAAATAAAGTATGGGGTGTTGATTGTTTTTAGATTGGAGTAGCAAAATGAATAAGAATAGAAGAGAAAAGATAAATATGCTCAAAGCAAAACTTCAAAGTACACAATCTGAACTAAAACAGATATCAAGTGAGTTGTCTTCTATATTAAGCGAAGAACAGGATGCATTTGACAATATGCCAGAAGGATTACAAAGCAGTTATAGAGGAATGTATTCTGAAGATGCAATTGATAGTATGGAAGAAGCGAGTGAAAAACTTGATGAAGCGATTGAGTTGTTAAATGATATTGTGTAGAATGTAGAAAGGAGAATAGTATTATGAATGATACGCCAGTATATGAATGGGAAGATGCAATAAATTTTATTGCAGAAAGATGTAATATTGACAAAGATACAATTGAGACAGTGCTTACGTTAGAAGAGGACTATATGAAAAGTATTGGAATTATCATGGAAGAACAATCTAATTTTGAGATTGATGGTCAACAAAGAGAACAAAGTAAATAATAGTTTCATTGGAAAATTGGAGGTATTTATATGAGTGAGATATATAAAAATATGTCAGAATTATTAGAAGAAAGAGAGTTAAATGAATGGAAATTACAGAAATTTGAAATAAAAAACGACAATATTAGAGCAATGTTTGATGGTATACACCTGGTAAATACATAAGATTACTTCATAATGGTGAATGTGTTATGTCAGATACAAATATGGAAAAGAGAACCAATTCAGATTTTTGTATAAATGCATATGGAGATATTATTATTGGTGGACTTGGTATTGGAATGATTATTATGGCAATTCAAGATAAACCAGAAGTGAATACCATAACAGTAATTGAGAAGAATCAGGAAGTTATTGATCTGGTTGCTTCGCAATTAAATTTTAATGATAAAGTCAATATTGTATGTGCTGATGTTTTTGAATGGAACCTGAACGTGGTGTTAAATATGACATGGCATATATGGATATTTGGAATTGGATTAATGAAGATGTTTATAAAAATGAAATGCAGCCATTAAAAAGAAAATATGCAAGATTCCTTAGAAGTAAAAATGAAAATCCAAGAAAGATTTAATAAATGTTGGGCTGAATATCAAGCAAAAACTGGTAGGAGATTGGCATAAGAAACCAAGTTTTCTTGTGGAGTGAAAGGAATGATAAGAATGGAATTTGCAAAATATTATAATGTAAGTAATCTCGTAGAAAAGATGCAGAAAGCAGAAGAAATTGACTGTTATCCAACAGACAAAGACAAACTTGAGGGTGTGTATGTTTGTATGGATACAAATGACTTCTGGATTAGCAGAATTAATAATGGATATAATGAAGAATATGATAGAGAAGACGGTAAATATCTTGTAGAACGTAATAAAATCAGTATCTATTATGTCATGGATAAACTTCATGAACTATATTCTAAGAAATTACCTGATTTTAAGGAAAATGATTTACAATTTGAAATGAAAAATAAATGTCATGATTATTTAAAGAAATTTAAAGCAAAAGATATATGTAAAGCAGTTATCCTTTTAGATGATTATGACGGATTATCAAATTGGGATTGTTATGAAACGGATTCATTAGAAAAGGCTATTGAAATTATTGATGGTGGATATGGAATTTTGTCATTAGTAGCTTAAGAAATCTAAGTTTATTTACGAATAGAAAGGAAAATATTATTATGAATGGAATTTATGACTTGAGGATTGATTTAGACAGACTAAAGCATTTCGAAGAAAAATAGGATGACTACAAGGTAAATGAATATATGGATTTAATTGTAAAACATGCAAATGAATTAGTATATACCAAGATCCATTTTCAAAAGAATTGCAAGTAAAAGAAATTCTATCAAAAGAAAATTTGAGAAAATGTCAGATCAGGGAGCTGCACAGGTTCTAAGAAGTATTTTACTCGCAGATAGAAATAATGTAATTGATTGGACACAGGCATTTTATTTTATACAGAAATATATGCCTGAACTGAAAATGTTTGATTAAAACTCAGGAGGAAATATTGTATGGAGAATATAAAATTTGTCTACACAGAAAATGGAAAAGAAAAATCTTCTTTAGATGAACACAGAAGAAGATGTGAAATTATGGAACATAATCAGAGATTACAGAAAGAATATCCAGTTTATATAAAGCAAAAAAATGAAGGTATTGAAATTTAACTTTCTTGCGATGATTGGAGACAGAAAAATGGAAAATAATAAAGCTATTTGTAGAAAAACAGACGACCGCTTTACAGAGGGTAAGGAATATAAATGCACATCAGCATATGCAAAATATGAAAGTGCGGTTGTAGATATTCTTGACAACAATAAAGAACTTGTTACAGTGGAAATAAATGATAGAGATTTTCAGTTTATTTTCAACTAAGAAAGAATGATTTGTTGGTAAAATTGCAAGAGGTGATATAAATGAAAAATAGAAATGAAATTGAAATAGTAACAAATGACAAATTAACAAAGAGAGAATTAATTGATGCAATTAATAAAACTTTTCCTGATGATGAAATCGGAGATCAAGGAATAATTGCGTACATTTCAACGACAGAAATGACAGATGGAACTAAAATGCAGACTATATGTTTTGGAAAAATATTAGAATTATAACAGATTGGAAGAGGTGCTATAAATGGAATTTAAAATCGGAACTTTAAAAGATATTGAATACTTTATTAATAATGGATATGAACCTGTTGGTGATTTGAAATTTGTATTGAATAATTATAAACATTTGTTATTTAGTAAGGTGACTATTTGTATTAATGCGGATAGAAAAATTATTGATATTCAAGAAGTATTTAAAGAAAACCCATATCCTTGTCTAATAAATTATATGAAATGACGATTTCATGTATTAAAAAAAACGAGAGAGAGGTTGATTTTATGAAATGGAACGATTTGAGCAATGATGCAAAATCTGTTATTGAGTGGGTTGAGAATCCATCTACACATAAAAGAGAAACGATTGAAATTAAAATTGGTGCAGTATTCCATAGAAAATGTCCAATATATTGCGGAGATAATGGAAAACATTCTGATGTTAATATTACTGTAACTAAAGAATTATATCAGGAGATTTTTGAAATTTGTAACCGAGGATGACGAAATTCAATGTGAACAGTTTACAGATGGCTTATTGTTTAAATTAAAAGAGGATAGCAATGTTTGCTTACATTAGAGATGAAAGAATTGTTTCAAATGGGAGGTGTAATTATGGAAAGAGTATATCCTTCAGATTTTAATATGTCAGAAAACACATCACAAGAATCATTTGTTAGAGTAAGCGAAATAAAATGATATGATTGCATATGGTGTATTCAAATTAGATAGAAAATAAATTAAAAGAATATAAGTTTGATACAACAGTAATATACAATAAGGAAAGATATACGAGAGAGGAAGCAATGAATTTGTTTGGAAGTTTGGTTGGATTATAAATCCAAAGAAAAAATTGCTTTCAAGTGGAGGTAGATATGTTATATAATATTGGTGACAAATTGAAATGTAAGCAAGAAGTTAACTCACAATGTCTTGAGATGAGTAACCCCAAATTTACAATTAATATTGGAGATATTTATATAGTAACAGACAAAGATAATTATCCTGATGATAATCATTGTCATTGGTACGAATTGACTTTTCAAAAAGATACAAGCGTTATTGTAAATGTTTGGAACGACGAACCAGACCGTATAATGGTAGACGATAATTTTGAAAAAATCATAAAATAAAAAAGATATATTATAAATATTAGAAGCAGAAAAGTAACTGCTTCTTTTTTATTGCAGGAATATGAGGTGATAAATATGTGTAAACGACATGACAATACAAACAGATCAAGTGAATTTATCTGTTTAAGATGTCTTAGTAAAAATCAAGTTGGTGATAAAATGCGTAGACCGAATATGAGAGAAAAAGACCATGTAAAAAAATTTGTGTTGTCTATGTACAAAGTTGCAAATGAGAACTAAAAATCTTGAGGTTAGGTGGTGCGATGATTTTGACGAGCGTATGGAATATGCAAAGAAAATTAAGTCAAAATATTATGATAAAAACAATGAACTGTTACCTAAATGGCAAACGGAGAATATGTATATAGAAAGAGAGGTTGGTTAATATGGCACAGACAAGAGATTATGCAACAAAGAAAAAGGGAAAAACGGAAGTACAGCCATTCTGGAATATGTCTGATATTAAGAATGTTGTGGAATGGTTTGAAAAGAATAATGAATGGGATGGATATCTTATCACATTATTAGAACTACTTCTCGGCAGGAGAATCGGCGACACAGTGATGATGAAGTGGTCAGATTTATACTACGAGAACGGAAAACGTAAAAGCGAGATTGATACTATTGAGGAACAGAAAACAGGAAAGATTACTAATCTTCCTGTGAGTAATATGGTGTGGGAAGCTATTGATAATTATTCATCACATGTCAAAATTGACCCAATGGAACATTATAATGAATATATATTCAGTTATATGCCTAAAACATTATGGCTGTTAAGACATCCTAATACACCTTTTTATATGAATATTGAAACTTGGTGTGGTTATTTAAATAAAGATTTTTCTGATAAGAGAAAGCAGAAAATTTTGGATGACTTTCATAAGCAAAAAGAATACAAGAGTCTTGGAGATTATTTATATTATGTTATAGAATATAATGATGTAGTAAAATGGCAAACGGACGATTATAGAAAGAAGCTGAAGAAGGCGGCAGAAGACGCCGATATTCAATATGTTATAAGTACGCATAGCTTAAGAAAATCATGGGGGTACTGGATACACAAAACACATCCGTTTGATCCTGATTGCATGTTATCTCTTCAGAAAATGTTTAATCATAGTGATCTTCAGACTACAATGAATTATATTGGCTTAACAGAAGAGAAAACAGACAGTTAATCAATGATCATGGAGAATTCATTCATAATGTATTGGCTGGAAAGGGAGATGAGATAGCTAAAAATATGCCAGTTATCTCACTAAAGTCTGATGATTTTGGGAAAATAATTCGTATGTTGACTGATGATGTTGATAAATATCAGGCAGCTATTAATATGGCAAATGAGCTGAGGGTAATATAAATATGTAAGGACGATAATTATTTTTTATCGTCCTTGAGTTCTTTTAATTTATTAGCATAAGACAATAAACGGATCATTTGTGGGTCATCGGAATCTAAAATTTCAGAAGGAGTACAGTTTAATTCTTTGCAAATTGCTTCAAGAATCTCAAGTTTAATGGAAGTGGATTCACCTTTGTATATTTTGTCGATAGTAGGATAAGTTACATTAATACGTTGAGCAAGTTCGTAACGTGTTATCCCCGCCTTATCCATTTGGTTTTTGATATTTAGTTTCATATGATACCCTCACTTGTTTTTTTTATATATATAGAATAGCATATATAAACAGAAAAATAAATATAAAAAATATTTATAATAGTACTTGACAATATATATAGTAAAAGTATATAATTCAAAAATATCAAAGGTAATCCAAGTACATAAATAACAAAAGAGAGGAGGACGTACATATGGATTTACAGAGATACGATGTTATAAAAGCGAAAATCAAATATCAAGGCGAAGGATCAGTCCAGACTAAAGAACGTCCATATGTTATCATAAGCAATCCAATAGGAACAAAACATGCTTCTATAATTACAGTGATGCCTTTGACAACTAAGCTAAAAAAAATAAACATGCCTGTTCATAGTTGCATTAATGCAGATGATGATAATGGTTTAACAGAGTATTCTATGGTGCTCGGAGAACAAATTATAACAATATCCAAGGACGAAGTTATTGAAAGACTTGGAAATATTACTGATGCTTATGAACGAAAACTTATAGATAAAGCTTGTTTCAACGGCTTGTTTTTTGGAACTGAATATAGATTAGAGGAGGCGAGGGCGTAATGTATGTAAGTAAAGAAAAGGCAAAACAGATAATTGATGAAGCTCCTGGTATGATATGGATTGATTCTTTTAATGGAATGACTTTTATTCATACAAGACCAAGACAAATTACTATTGATGAGGGGAAAAGAATAATTAACAAGGCGAATACAGTTGACTATCAGAATAATGATTTCTTTGGATTGCTTTCATTAGAGGGAGTACAGGAATTTATGGTACACAATATTAAATTTCCACAGATAGAGTCCTGATTATAGGACTCAAAATATGATATAATAAAAATATCGAACAAAAACCGAACATGATACAAACACCTGTTCGAAATAATGATTGACAAGAACATTTGTTTGGAGTATTATAATTTTTGTAAGCAACAAAAAAAGATAGAGCCAAGCGATTCAAACGCTGCGCCAACAGCTTTCTACTTGACTCTATCAACCAAATACATACAACAGCATTAAGCCATTGCAGAAGCGAAATATCGCTTGTACTTATTTTACATATATTTCGAAAGAAAGTCAAGTTTCAAGCGTTTTTCTGCAATTTAAAGTTCCTGATTTGCACAATTAAATATGGAGAATAATATTATAGGGCATTCGCCAAGAGGTAGGCACATGAATTTGACTCATGTATTCACTGGTTCGAATCCAGTATGCCCTGTTATGGGGATTTTCTACCCAGTAAGTCCTCAGAACGCAGATATTTTTCTGTAAGTGCAGTCTATAAGCTGCATAAGTTCTTATAGAGAATAACTCACTAACGAGTTACATAACCGACATATATTTTTGTTTCGTTATTTGATATATACCTTCCATATGTCGGTCTGGATCATTAGCTCAGTTGGTTAGAGCGGTCGCCTCATAAGCGATTGGTCATCTGTTCAAGTCAGATATGATCCATTAAAAAATAAAAGAGAGGAGATGATATAGTTGGATTTTGTTATAAAGAATAATAAAAATGTATATATCCGACTAAGTAAAAATGGTAAAGCTGAAACATGCAAAGAAAAAAATATGGGGAAATTTACAGAACAGAAAGCAAAGAATATTCTAAAGTCGCTTCCAAAGACTCTTAAGAATCTGAATTTTCGGATAGAGTGTATTCCTGATATTAAAATGGAACACCTGTTCAGAAAATTGTAAAAGAAGAGTCGAAGAAAATTATCGAAAACACAGATTATCAACCTTCTGACAACATTACACAATGGTTGAAAAATTTGGTGCATGTTCAGACATTTTTAAAGAAGCAAGAGAAAGATATGTTGAATTGGAAGATGAGTTACATACTTCTGATGCGGCTTTGATGGATGCTTTACATAGTATTGAACTTGAAACACCGAAGGATCTTTATTCTGCTTGGCTTGTATATAAAAAGATAAGAGAGAATAGAAGAAATAGAAGACAACTTAAAGATGAAATGTTAATCATACATAGTATTTTAGAAGAAATTGATGATGCAAAAATCAGTAGAGAACGGACGCAAAAGGCTATTGATGGATTATTTGATCGTAAATATACATATCGAGTTGTGGAGGTGGACGAAAATGGTGATTTGTAAAAGGTGTTACACATCTATGGTTGGTGTGATGTCATTTTCTAAGGACAAGCATGAAAAGTTTTGTAGATGCCCAAAGTGTTATTCAGAGACAAAACATAGTCAAATCAAAGATGATAAACTGGATTTTGAAGAGATATTAGAGACAAAAATGATTGGAGACATGCGAAAGTGACAGTAAAAAAAATAAATTTATCACCCGATCAGTTGGCAATAGTTGATAGATATTGCCGCAATGATTTACGAGAATTAAAGAAAATTTGTCTGCCGCTAATATCCATGAAGGGTGTTGCAGATATGGAAATTGATGATTTGTTAAGTGATGCGATGAAGGTATTGCTTGAAACAGTTGAAAATTATGATTGCACAAGGAATGATAATTTCGGAGCATATTTGACAACAAATATTAAACGTTCGTATTTAGATTGGACAAGAGATAGAATGCGAGATAAACGTGTTAATTATGCAAGGGACAGAAATGGAGATATTATTTATGAGTACTACGAAGAGAATGGAGAGAAGAAAAAAAGAAAAGTAATTCTTAAACCATTAACATTAGATGTGACGACAGAGGAAGGAAAGGAAATTAGAGATACGATAGCTTCAGATTTTCGTGTGGAGAATATTTTTATAAGAGAAACAAAATCTGAATGGCATCAAGAAGTTAATGATTATTTAAATAGTTTGTCTCCTTTGCAATACAAGATAATCATGATGCTTGCTGATAAATACACAAAAGAAGAGATTTGTGAAATCTTAACATATTGAACCATTTCATTATGACAATCTTTTAAAAAAGATTACTTCTGATGAAAAACTAAGCCTTTAAAGAGTTTGATGGGAGGAAAAATTCTATGAAATTAATAAGAGATAAGGTAAAAAAAGATACTTGCATGGCATCTAAAATATGTGGAATGATTGAAAGAGAAGATCTTAGAAATGATCATCCGCAGCAGAGAAAGTCTGGGCAATGGGAAGAAGAAGTTAGAGATAATTTTATAGTAACTGTTATTCAGAATGAAGATTTTGATCCAATTAAAATTTGTGAACAGCTTACAGATAATGGTGTTATCTTGTGGCTGATTGATGGATTACAGAGATGTACCACAATAGAAAATTATAAAGCAGGTGAATTTGCACTTGGCAAAAAAATAAATCCATCAGTGATTGAGTATCAAGAAGTAAAAAAAGATGAAAATGGAAAAATTGTTAAAGATAAAGATGGTAATACAGTATATGAAATCGTTTCTTTTGACTTAAAAGGGAAAAGTTATGCTCAATTACCAGAAAGATTAAAGGAAGATTTTAATAATTGCCCAGTAGAAATAGTAAAACATCTTGATTGTAGTGATGAAGAAGTGGGGCGACATATTGTTAGATATAACAGTGGAGCGAAAATGAACGTTGCCCAAAAAACAATCACCTATATGTGCAATGTTGCAAAAGATGTTAAAGAATTATCTGGACATGATTTCTTTAGCGATTGTGCAAAATTTTCCGATGTTAAAGATAGAAATGGAACTATTGATAAGATTGTAAATGAAACAATTATGGGGCTTAACTTTTTTGAACAGTGGAAAAGAAATGCAATGCAGCTTGGAAAGTTTTTAAACGAGTATGCAACCAAGGAGATGTTTAATAAGTTCAAGGAATATCTTGATAGATTGTACAATATTGTAACACCGACAACAGGGAAATTGTTTAGTGAGAAAAACGCACTTATATGGTTTATGCTCTTTGACAAGTTTGAAAAAACAGGATATCCAGATGAAAAATTTGGAGAATTCTTAAACGACTTTGAAGAGTTGAAGAACGTAAAAGTTGTTGTAGAACACACTAGAAAACCAAAAGGAACTGAAGAGACAAACAATTTATCATTTGCTGAAATTGATACATGTAATTCTACAAAAGATAAAGGAATGATTACAGACAAATTACATATTTTAGAAACACTTTTAAAGGATTTTTTAGCCAACGAATCAATGACGACAAAAGAAACAGAGAATATTAAAGAAGAGGATGATGAAGAAGAAACTACACTTTCGTTTGTTCAGAAAAATGTAAATTCAAATGTAATCGAAGAAGACATTGAATGTTATGAAAACATGATTGATGATTGCGTAAGAGTTGATTCGGAAGTGTACAAGCAGTGTAAAACAGCGTTAGTTGCGCTTATGGCTTATGCTTGTAAAAATGAAAAAGACATAGATTTTGAACAGTGGATTCAAAAGTATCAGAAAAATAGTTCTGGTTTTAGCACAGATCAAAGAATTAACTATACATATATTGAAAAATAGCTTTGAAAGCTTTTTGAAACGTGGGTAATTTGTGAGGCGAGAAGATGCAAATAAATATTAGTTATACATTATATACAGACGGTGATTACAGTTTAAGGAATGCCGAAGATTTTGGCTGTACTAATAGAGACGTAGTAGTTGATGATTTTGAATATTATGATTATGTTGGTTCTATGGAATTTAAATATGAAGAGGAGTGGCGTTGTAAAAGCGAAGCAAAAGATTTTCTTTGGAGATTTTTATGTGATGGAATTCATATATCTTATACACATCCTTGGCTACTTAAAGACTTTTATGACATTATGGAATCTTTAGAGAATGTTATTAATGAATATCAAGAGGGAATATCTGTAGTCCAAAGGCATATAACAGGTAATTATGAAGGAACAGAAATTAAAATAGAAATATCAAAATAAAGTTCGTTTCTTTAAGAGAGGTGAAAGATGAAAATGACGGGAACAATTCGTAGAGTTGACGACTTAGGTAGAATAGTAATTCCGAAGGAAATTAGAAGACTGGTGTTTGGGAAAACGGATGCAACTGGTGAACCAATGGAAATATTTATTGACGGAGAAAATATTGTATTACGAAGATATAAAGAAATGCAAACTTGTGAATGGATAAAATATGATTATAGAACGATTTGTCCAAAGAATCATGATGATGCTGATGATCCATATTGGAGGATACCTGAGAATATGGCTAACATAAAATATTGTCCTTATTGTGGCAAAGAAATAGTTGTTGTAGATAAATAACATTAAAGTTCGATTTCATGTGGAGGTATAAAGTATGACGAATTTAATAGATATTTATAATGAAATTGAAAACAGTATTAATAGTTTTATACGATTTTGACTTGAGTTCCCAATATAAAAAATGATGGATGGTTTGAACTCAGCAATAGAAGATTTATATAAATATTACGGTATTAGAAGATTAAAAATAGATATAGAACAATTTCATAAGAATGAGATTGTAAAAATTGAGCAAGGAGAAGGTGGTTGTTTCTTACTTGGGTTAGATGAAAATGATTCAAGAATTGTTGACTTATACGAACATATGGACTTGTCGATTGATGAGCTATTTTTCTAATCACAAAACAAGGAGATCGGTAAAAATGGAAAATATAAGAAGATGGTTTGAGAATGACAAAGTAAACAATGGTCAGGATTACGAGATTTATGAATACGAAGGTCATTTAGAAGCAAGAACAGATACAGTTATTTTTATGATAGTAGAGCCTCATAGCGGAACTAGAAACAGATGGTTACTTAGAGTTACAACAGAAAGTGCTTTTGACAGATGGGCTAATTTCAACTGCTGTTGAAAAGTTTTTCAATACAGATATTGAACTATGTAATTATTTACATGAACATCAGTTAGA